>ENA-UOXO01000109-UOXO01000109.1-mixed-culture-metagenome-genome-assembly--contig:-NODE-109-length-57086-cov-7.539391_pt1 | contig 57086 bp, 49 predicted proteins | sample MGYA00238162_ERZ761640 | MGnify/ENA primary metagenome ERZ761640 (study PRJEB28914, sample SAMN08778297) | mixed culture metagenome | isolation source: Freshwater growth medium | place: USA...
AGCCTCGCTGTCTCAAACCACCTTTGCAAGTAGCTCTCAGTAGCGAAGCCCTCGATTATAGCACTGAAAAAAGCACCGACGCAACTGCATGCGCCATTATTCGCATCAAGCAGAGGGCGCGATGCAGGCAGCCTCCAGGGCATCCATAAAGAGAGATGCCACGTCGCATCCCGTCTGATCAAAGATCTCCTGGAAGCAGGTGGGGCTGGTGACGTTGATTTCAGTGACGCAATCACCAATGACGTCGACGCCTGCCAGCAACAGCCCGCGCGACTGGAGAATGGGGCCAAGTGCATTCCCGATCTCCTGATCCCGCGCAGACAGCGGCCGGGCTACGCCCTTGCCGCCCGCCGCCAGGTTGCCGCGCACTTCGCTCCCCTGCGGGATGCGGGCCAGACAGAAAGGCACCGGCTTGCCGCCAATGATGAGGACGCGCTTGTCGCCATCGGCGATCTCGGGCAGAAAGCGCTGCACCATCACGCTCTGTGCGCCTTCGCGGTTGAGGGTTTCGATGATGCTGCCCAGGTTGCGCCCGTCCGGTCCGACGCGGAAGATGCCCATGCCGCCCATGCCATCCAGCGGCTTGAGGATGATGTCCTGGTGCTCTTCATGAAACCGGCGGATGTCGGCTGCGTCGCGCGTCACCAGCGTGGGGCCGATGAACTGGGGGAACTCCAGGATGGCCAGTTTTTCAGGATGGTCGCGCAGCGCACGCGGCTTGTTGAACACGCGGGCGCCTTCGCGCTCGGCCTGCTCGAGCAGGTGGGTTGCGTAGAAATACTCGCTGTCAAAAGGGGGGTCCTTGCGCATCAGCACCGCGTCAAAGTCCGCCAGCGCCACGCTCGCCGGAGCATCAGCCACATACCACTCCACCGGATCGCCCGTGAGGCGGATGCCGGTGACCTGTGCCGTCACGCGCCCGCCGCGCTGCCACATCACCTGGCGGGGCTCGCACACGGCCAGGGTATGCCCCCGACGGGCTGCCTCGCGCATCATGGCGAAGGTGGTGTCCTTGTAGATCTTGAAGGTTTGCAGCGGGTCCGCAATGAAGAGCAGTTTCATGTTCTGAATGAGAAAGATTGGGAAGCCACCCGGAAGACGCATGGCGCATCCCGAAGGGGCGCCAGGCGACCGGAGCATGAGCGCCGAGGTAAACAGGCGGTCGGCGCTAGCCGCGCGCCACCGGCGGATTTCGGTACTGTTGCACAAATAGCGCAAAGCTGCCGGCCACCACGCCCCAGAAGGCAGACCCCACACCCGCAATGACCACCCCGCTCAGGGTGACGAGAAACGTGATGAGCGCGGCTTCACGGTGCGCCTCTCCACGCAACGCGGTGGCCAGGCCGTTGGCAATGGTTCCGAGCAGCGCCAGACCCGCGATGGCCACGACCAGTTCCTTGGGGAAGGCTGTCAGCAGCCCGGTAATGACAGCGCCAAAAAGCCCTATGGCCACATAGAGTGCGCCGCAGGACACGGCCGCGGTGTAGCGCCGATCCCGGTCCGGATGCGCCTCGGGGCCCATGCACATGGCAGCCGTGATGGCGCTGAAGTTCAGCGCATAACCGCCGAACGGGGCCAGGACCAGCGTGGCGACGCCGGTCAGCGTGAGCAGGCGCGATATGGGCAGGTGGTAGCCTGACGCACGGATCACGGCCACGCCAGGCAGGTTCTGTGATGCCATGGTGACCACAAACAGCGGCACGGCCAGGCTGATGAGTGCGGCCACACTGAACTGCGGCGCCACGAACACCGGCATCGCCAGTTCCAGCCGCACGGCCGACCACGCCATCTGCCCCTGCACGGCGGCGAACGCAATGGCTGCCGCCAGCGTGATGACCACGGCATACCGGGGCGCCCACCGGCGCGCCACAAGGTAAACCACCAGCATGGTCAGCACCAGCGGCAGCGCCGTCTGCGCCGCTGCAAACGCCTGCAACCCAAACCGCGCCAGCACCCCGGCCAGCAGGGCGGCTGCGATCTCTGTGGGGATGCGGTTCATCACCCGCTCAAACCAGCCGGTGACGCCGGCCAGGGTGATGAGCGCGGCGCTCACCATGAACGCACCCACCGCCTCACTCATCGAGAAACCGCCCGCCAGCCCGGCCGTGGCCAAGACCGCAGCGCCGGGTGTGGACCAGGCCACCATCACCGGCTTGCGCAGGATGAGCGACGGCACCAGCGTGCACAGCCCCATGCCCAGCCCCAGCGCCCAGATCCACGATGTGATCTGCGCCGGGCTGGCGCCAAAAGCCTGCGCCGCCTGGAACACGATGGCCACCGAACTCGTGAAGCCCACCAGAACTGCCACGAACCCGGCCGTGAATGTCGAGACGCTCAGGTCTTTGAAAAATTGCATGGGCCGGATTCTGGCAGCGACAGCCACTGCGACCGCCGCGCTGCAAACGGCTGGGGCCAGCCTGCACCCGGGCCTACGCCTGAAAGCCACCGGTGCGTGGCCGGCGGATGGCTGCGATACGCAGAGCACAGCCACATGCCCCAGACGCCCTGCTGCATGGCAGCTGTGCAGCGCTACTCCATCGACCAAATGCTATTCTTTCAATAGCAATAGAGGCAATGGATACTAGCGCTAGCGCCCAAAAATACCGAAAAACTGCCCACAGGGCTCAGATTTCGATCTTCGAGCCCAGTTCGACCACCGCGTTATTGGGCAGATGCAGGAAGTCTGCGGCCCCGCTGGCGTTGTGGTGCATCTGCGCGAAAAGCTTTTCGCGCCACGGCGCCATGCCACCGCCGATGGACGGAATCACGGTGTCGCGCGAGAGGAAGTAGCTCGTGGTCATCGATTCGAGCTCGCAACCACGGCCGCGCAGCAACTCCAGGGCGCGGGGCAGGTCGGGGTCGTTCTTGAAGCCATAGTGAATGGTGACCTGCCAGCAATCGTGGCCCAGCGCCTCCACCTGCACCCGCTTGTCCAGACCGATCCACGGGACCTCATGGTTGTGCACCGTCACAAACAGGTTCTGCTGGTGCAGCACCTTGTTGTGCTTGAGGTTGTGCAGCAGCGCATTGGGCACGGCACCGGCCTCGGCCGTCAGGAACACCGCTGTGCCCTCCACGCGGGTGGGCGGGCTGATGAACACCGATTCCAGAAAACCCTTGAGGTCGATGGCGTCTGCGCGCAACTTTTCGTTGAGCAGGCCGCGCCCCTGCTTCCAGGTCATCATCAGCGCAAACACGATGCCGCCGATCATCAGCGGGAACCAGCCGCCCTGGAACAGCTTGAGCAGGTTGGATGCAAAGAAGGCCAGGTCCACCACGAAGAACGAGCCCGTGGCCGCCACGCACAGCGCCAGCGGGTAGCCCCAGCCGTAGCGGATCACGAAGAACGTGAGCGTGGTGGTGATCAGCATGTCCAGCGTGACGGCAATGCCGTAGGCCGCAGCCAGGTTGCTGGACGAGCGGAACATGACCACCGCCAGCACGATGGCGGCAAACAGCCCCCAGTTGACCAGTGGCATGTAGATCTGGCCGGTGTCGCGCACGCTGGTGTGCTCGATCTTCAGGCGCGGCAGGTACCCGAGCTGTATGACCTGCTTGGTGACGCTGAAAGCGCCGGTGATGAGCGCCTGCGATGCAATCACCGTGGCCATGGTGGCCAGCACCACCAGCGGGATGAGGGCCCAGTCGGGCGCCATCATGTAGAAAGGGTTCTTGACGGCCTCGGGCTCGGCCAGCAGCAGCGCGCCCTGGCCAAAGTAGTTGAGCGTGAGCGCAGGCATGGCTACGCCAAACCACGCCAGGCGGATGGGGCGCTTGCCGAAGTGGCCCAGGTCGGCGTACAGCGCCTCGGCCCCGGTCACGCACAGCACCACCGCGCCCAGAATGATGAAGCTGGTGCCCGGGTGGGCCCACATGAACTGCAGCGCGTAGTGCGGGCTCATGGCCCAAAGGATTTCGGGGTGGCCAACGATGTGCGACACGCCCAGGGTGGCAATAGTGAAGAACCACACCAGCGTGATGGGCCCGAAGAACTTGCCAATGCCGCTGGTGCCGCGCTTTTGCACGGCAAACAGGCAAAACAGCACCACCAGCGTGATCGGGATCACGTACTGCTTGAAGTGGGGGGAAACGACCTCCAGGCCCTCGACCGCCGAGAGCACCGAGATCGCCGGGGTGATGACGCCATCGCCATAGAACAGCGATGTACCGAAGATGCCCACCGCCAGCAGCACCGAGCGCAGACGGGGCTTGTCCTTCACGGCCTGCGACGCCAGGGCCAGCATGGCGATGAGGCCGCCTTCGCCGTGGTTGTCGGCACGCAGCACCAGGACCACGTACTTGAGCGAGACGATGACCGTCAGCGTCCAGAAGAAGATCGACAGGATGCCGTAGATGTTGTCAGTGGTGAAGGGGACGTGGCCCGATCCGAAGACCTCCTTGACGGCATACAGCACGCTGGTGCCGATATCGCCATAGACCACACCGATGGCACCCAGCGTGAGCGCTGCGAGCGATGACTTGGAGCTTTGCACTGACCACCCCCGCGCGCCGGGCGTGGCGGGGTTCCGTAACATGAGGGAGCGCTATTGTGCGCCTGAGCCAGATCAAGCGCCTGGAGCCCGCACTCCATGTTGCGGCGCAGCAACTGGGCCTTGGCAGGCGTACTGACGCGTGGCATGAACGGCCAGAAATGCGCCACGCCGTTCACCCGGCGCGGCCCCGTGCGACCCTTCTTTCACCCCCTGGAAGGCCGCGGCAACCCTGTCAGTCGTACACCTCGGCGTCGGGGTTGGTCGCTTCCAGCTCGTAGCTGGCCGCCAGCATGGCCAGCCGCGCGACCACACCATACATATAGAAGCGGTTGGGCGCGCTCACCCCGGGGCGCATGCCGGGCTGGGGCATGTGCGTGCTGTGCTCGAACGCCAGCGGCACGTAGCTGGAGCCGGGGGCGTTCAGGCTCTCGTCCACGCCACGCTCGGCGTGCATGCGATAAAAGCCCCCCACCACGTAGCGGTCCATCATGTAGACCACGGGCTCGGCCACGGCCTCGTGCACGCGCTCCTGGGTCAGCACGCCTTCCTGGATGATGAGGTCGCTCACCGGCTGGCCGTCCTTGATGATGGCCATCTTGTTCTTGGTCTTGCGGTTGACCGCGTCCAGCTCCTTGGCATCGCGCACGGTCATGATGCCCATGCCATAGGTGCCATTGTTGGCCTTGACGATGACAAACGGCTTTTCGTTGATGCCGTATTCCTTGTACTTGCGGCGCACCTTGGTCAGCTGGGCATCGACCGCCGTCTGCAGTGCATCCATGCCGTCGCCGGTGGCAAAGTCCACGCCCTCGCACTGGCTGAACAGCGGGTTGATGAGCCAGGGGTCAATGCCCAGCATCTTGCCCATGCGCTTGGCGACCTCTTCATAGTTCTTGAAGTGGGTGCTTTTGCGGCGCACGCTCCAGCCCGCGTGCAGCGGCGGCAGCAGGTACTGCTCGTGAATGTCTTCCAGGATGCCCGGCGCGCCCGCGGTCAGGTCGTTGTTGAGCAAGATGGTGCAGGGGTCGAAATCCTTGAGGCCCAGGCGGCGCTTGGTGCGCACCACGGGCTCCAGCGTGACCGAATCACCATTGGGCAGCTCGATCAGGGTCGATTTCTTGATCTCGGGGCTGATGGAGCCCACGCGCACATTGAGCCCGGCCATGTTGAAGATGCGCTGCAGCTGCACCACATTGGCCAGGTAGAAGGTGTTGCGCGTGTGGTTCTCCGGAATGATCAGCAGGTTGCGCGCCTCGGGGCAGATCTTCTCGATGGCAGCCATCGCGGCCTGCACGGCCAGGGGCAGCATCTCCTTGGTGAGGTTGTTCCAGCCGCCCGGGAAGAGGTTGGTATCCACCGGGGCCAGCTTGAAGCCCGCGTTGCGGATGTCCACCGAGGTGTAGAACGGTGGCGTGTGCTCCATCCATTCCAGCCGAAACCAGCGCTCGATGGCGGGCATCGAGTCGAGGATGCGCTGTTCGAGTTCGTTGATCGGCCCGGTCAGGGCCGTGATGAGATGCGGAACCATGGGAAGCCCTCGGGGTGCAGATTGCGGTCGATTGTAGGGATGTGGGGTCCGGCGGCCATTTCGCAAGCCGATGCCCGTGGCGTCTTGCCGCGCAGCGCAAATGCCCGCTCAGCGCCGCCAGAATGCGGGGGTCAGGATGGCCAGGAAGCTCAGGATCTCCAGCCGGCCCAGCAGCATGGCCAGGGTGCAGATCCACAGCTGGAAATCGGTCAGTACCGCATAGTTGGACGCTGGCCCGACGCTGCCCAGCCCCGGCCCGGCGCAGTTGACGCTGGCCAGCACCACCGAGAACGCCGTCACCGGGTCCAGGTCGGTCAGCAGCAGCACCATGCTCAGGCCGATGATGGTGGCGCCGTACACCAGCATGAACGCCAGCACCGAGAAGATCACGCGGTTGTCCACCACCGCATCGCCCAGCCGCACCGGCTGCACGGCGCGCGGGTGCACCAGGCGCGTCATCTCGCGGCGGGCCTGCTTGACCAGGATGAGCATGCGCACCATCTTGATGCCGCAGCCGGTGGAGCCCGCGCTGGTGGCCACGCCCGACAGCAGCAGCATCAGCACCGGCGCAAACACCGGCCAGGCCAGGTAGTCCACCGTGGCATAGCCGGTGGTACTGGCCAGCGAGATGGTGTTGAACATGCCGTGGCGCAGCGCATCGAGCGGCGCATACACGCCCTTGGCCCACAGCAGCAGCGACACCACCGCCCCCCCGCCAATGAGCGCGCCCAGCGTGGCGCGCAGCTCAGGGTCGCGCCAGAAACCGCGCCAGTCGCCCTTGCGCAGGGCCACAAAGTACAGCGCAAAGTTGCAGCTGGCCACCAGCATGAAGGCCACGGCAATGGCTTCGAGCAGCGGCGACTGGAACTCGCCAAAGCTCGCGTCGTACGGCGACAGCCCGCCCAGGCTCACGGTGGTGAACATGTGCATCACCGCATCGGGCAGCGACATGCCGCCCGCCCAGTACGCCGCCGTGCAGGCCAGCGAAAACACCGCATACACGCCCCACAGGCCCTTGGCGGTGCCGGTCATGCGCGGGGTGAGCTTGGCGTCCTTCACCGGGCCGGCCGCCTCGGCCTTGAAGAGCTGGCTGCCGCCCACGCCCAGCAGGGGCAGCACGGCCACGGCCAGGATCAGGATGCCCATGCCGCCCACCCACTGCAAAAAGGTGCGCCACATGTTCACCGACATGGGCAGCGCGTCCAGCCCGCTCATCACCGTGGAGCCCGTGGTGGTCAGGCCCGACACGGCCTCGAAGTACGCGTGCGTGAACGTCATGGGCCGGCCCAGGTAGTGCCCGGCCAGCATCAGCGGCAGCGCGGCCGACAGCGGCAGCAGCAGCCAGACCAGCGACACCAGCATGACCCCGTGGCGGGGCTGCAGTTCGCGGCGAAAGACGCGGAAGCTCCACCACAGCCAGGCGCCCACCGACACCGTGGCGCCCATCGACATCAGGTACACAAACCAGATGCCGTCGCGCGTCCACCACGACACGCCCATGGGCAGCAGCAGGGTCGATGCAAAGATCATCACCAGCATGCCCAGCACGCGCAAAACGGGAAACATGTCCACCATGGCGGGCTCTTTTTCTCAGCGTCAGAAGAACGTGGCGCTCACGCGGAAGAGCTTTTCCACCTCGCGCACCAGGCGCTTGTGCGGCAGGAAAAACACCACGTGGTCGTTGCTCTCGAGCACAGTGGAGCTGCGCGGGATGATGACCTCCGGCTGGGGCGCAGCCGCGTCGGCGTCATTCGCATCGACCGCTCCGCTCGACTGCGCATCCGGCAGACCGCGCACGATGAGGCCGATGTGCACGTCGCGCGGCAGGGGCAGCTCGCTCACCTTGCGGCCCACCACGCGCGAACTCTTCCTGTCGCCGCGCACCACGATCTCCAGCGCCTCGGCCACGCCGCGGCGCAGGCTGTGCACCGCCTGCACATCGCCCTGGCGCACATAGGCCAGCAGCTCGCCCAGCATGGCCTGCGCGGGCGACAGCGCAATGTCGATCTCGGTGCCGTGCATCAGGTCGGCATAGCTGCGGCGGTTGATGAGCGCCAGCACCCGCGTGGCGCCCATGCGCTTGGCCAGCAGGCTGGACATGATGTTGTCCTCGTCGTCATCGGTGAGCGCCAGGAACAGGTCCAGCTCCTCCACGCCCTCGTCGCCCAGCAGGTCTTCGTCGGTGGTGTCGCCCTGCAGCACCATCACGTCGGGCGGCAGCTGCGAGGCCAGCTCCACGCAGCGCTGCGGGTCTTCCTCGATGATCTTGACGTGAAAGCGCCCGGCCTGCAGCCCGAGCTGGTGCGCCAGGCGCAGGCCCACATGCCCGCCGCCGGCAATCATGATGCGGCGCACGGGTGGCGCTGCCCGCGCATCCCGCCGGTGCAGGGTGGACAGCACATGCGCAATGTTCTCCTGCGCTGCCAGCACAAACACCTCGTCGCCCGGCTCGATGCGCGTCTCACCCGAGCAGGCCACAAAGCGGTCGGGCTCATCCGAAAAGCGCCGGTAGATGGCCACCAGCCGCATGGCCACGTCGGGCGTGCTCTCGCGCAGCTCGGCAATGGTGTGGCTGACCATGGGCGCGCCCTGCCGCGCGCGCACCGACACCAGGCAGGCGCGGCCCCCGGCAAATTCGCGCACCTGCATGGCCTCGGGGTAGTCGATGAGCTTGCCGATGTACCGCGTGAGCGATTCCTCGGGGCAGATGATGCGGTCCACCGCAAAGCCCTCGGGGCCTACCAGCCGCGCCTCGTCCTTGAAGCCGGTGGAGCGCACGCGCGCAATGCGCGTGGGGATATTGAACATCAGCTGCGCGATCTTGCAGCACACCAGGTTGGTCTCGTCCTGCGCGGCGCAGGCGATCAGCAGGTCGGTGTCGTGCGCGCCGGCCTCTGCCAGCACGGTGGGCTCGATGCCGCTGCCCACCACACCGCGCAGGTCAAAGCGCGACTCCAGGTCGCGCAGGCGCGCCGCGTCGGTGTCGATGACGGTGATGTCGTTGCGCTCGGAGACCAGGCTGTCGGCCACGCTCTGGCCCACACGGCCCGCGCCCAGGATGATGATCTTCATGCGCCGCCCCCGTCTGCCCGTGGCTTACTATTATTTTGATAGCTACCAGTGCAATAGAGACATGCCCCGGCAGCCATTCTGGCTTCAAATCTTCTCCGCACGGCCCTTCCACCGGCCTCCGGTTCCCGCTTCAGGCGCGCACCTCGCCTTCGCCCAGCACCACGTACTTGAGCGAAGTGAGCCCCTCGATGCCGACCGGCCCGCGCGCGTGGAACTTGTCGGTGCTGATGCCGATTTCTGCCCCCAGCCCGTATTCAAAGCCGTCTGCAAACCGCGTGCTGGCGTTCACCATCACGCTGGCCGAATCCACCTCGCGCAAAAACCGCTGGGCGTGCATGTGGTCGCGCGTCAGGATCGCGTCGGTGTGGTGGCTTGAATACTGGTTGATGTGGGCAATGGCTTCGTCCACACCGGCCACGATCTTCACGCTGATGATGGGGGCCAGGTACTCCTCGCTCCAGTCCTGCTCGGTGGCGGGCACCAGTTTTGCACCGGCCACGCTGTTCAGGATGGCCAGCGACTCGGGGCAGCCGCGCATCTCCACGCCCTTGGCCGCATACACCGCGCCGATTTTGGGCAAAAACTCTGCCGCCACACCGCGCGCCACCAACAGGCCTTCGCTGGCGTTGCAGGGGCTGTACTTGTTCGTCTTGGCGTTGTCGGCCACCTTGACGGCCATGGCGATGTCGCAGGGGTCGTCCACATAGGTGTGGCAGTTGCCGTCCAGGTGCTTGATGACGGGCACCTTGGCATCGCGGCTGATGCGCTCGATCAGCCCCTTGCCGCCGCGCGGAATGATCACGTCCACAAACTGCGGCATGGCAATGAGCTGGCCCACGGCCTCGCGGTCGGTGGTCTGCACCAGCTGCACCGCGTCTTGCGGCAGGCCGGCTTCGGCCAGCGCCTGCGCCACCAGACGGGCCAGCGCCTTGTTTGAATCAATCGCCTCCGACCCGCCGCGCAGGATGCAGGCGTTGCCGCTCTTGATCGACAGGCTGGCGGCCTCGATGGTCACGTTGGGGCGGCTCTCGTAGATCATGCCGAACACGCCAATCGGCACGCGCATCTGCCCCACGCGGATGCCGCTGGGCTGCTGCTTCATGCCGATGATCTCGCCAATGATGTCGGGCATGGCGGCCAGCTGCTCGCAGCCTTGGGCGCAGGTCTCCAGCACCTTGGGGCTGAGCTTCAAGCGGTCCACCATCGGCTCGGCTAGGCCAGCGGTGCGGGCGCGCTCCAGATCGCGGGCGTTGTCCACCTGCAGGGCTTCGGTCTGCTCGCGCAGCAGGCGGGCCAGGGCGAGCAGTGCTTTGTTTTTGATAGCTGCTGGCGCTTTGGCCATCAGCGCAGAGGCTGTTTTTGCCTGGAAACCGAGGGTATGCGTGTATTCAGCGACGTTGAGGGCGTTCATGCCGCGATTTTGACGCAGTTGCGCACCGGCAGCCCAGGCGGCGGCCAAAAGGGTGACGCAGCGGCCCCGACCCGTCAGTCGGTGAACGACACCACCCCCGGCGGCAGCACGGGCGGCTGCCAGCGGTAGAGGGGGTGCAGCACGTTGCGCTCGGGCTGCGCGCCCGGCCAGTCGATGCGCAGCACATCGGCCAGCGTCCAGCCCGCCCAGTCGGTACGAAACGGTGCGTGCCCCATGGTGGCCGACACCGGCTGCGCCGCCTGGTTGCGCCACACGATGGCCGGGATGCGGTAGCCCGACGCGGTGCTGGGGCTGTGCCCCGCCCGGTCGCTGCCGTGGCCTACCTCCTGCCCGTGGTCCGAAAGGTACATCCATGCGCGGTATTCACCCGGCCGCGCGCCCTGCCGGGCGAGCTGCAGCGTCTCGGACACCACGAAGTCGTGGTACAGCAGGGCGGCGTCGTACTCGTGCCGAAAGCGCCGCACCCAGGCCGGGCGGCCCTGCCCGGCCAGTTGCACATCCACCGCGTCGGCGGTGTCGTCAAACGGGTTCTCGCCGCGCGGAAACCGCAGGCGGTAGTGCGGGTGCGCGCCCATCAGGTGCAGCACGATCAGCTTGCGCTCGGCGGGGTCGTCCAGCGCCTCCTGCAGGCAGTCGAGCAATTCGCCATCCAGCGACGCACCCGCGCGGCCCGGCGTGCGGTTGACCATGTCCACCACATCGGCCAGCCGCGCATGCTCCTGCTCGATGGCCACGTCGTCGTGGTTGCTCATCCACCAGACCTTGTAGCCCGCCGCGCGCGCCAGGGCGATGGCGTGCAGGCCTTCGCCAATGCTTGCCGCGCCCCCTGGCCCCGCCGCAGAGGACGCCATTGCGGCCGCATGTTCGCCAAAGCCAAAGATGTTGCGCAGCGATTCGACCGTGCTTGCATCCACCGACCACGCATGGCGCAGCACCACCATGTCATCGCCCAGCAGGGCCTGCATCGACTGCAGCCGCGGTGTGGTGTCCCGCGCGTAGCCGTACAGGCCCATGTTGTCGCGGTTGATGCTGTCGGTGACCACCAGCACCACGGTCGACGGCCCCGTGTGCCGCAGCACCGGCGCCGCCGCCTTCGCCCGCTCCAGCGCCACATCGCGCTGCGCCGCCTGGTCGCGCCAGCCCTGGCGCAGTGCGTGCACCGACCCGTTCCACTGCACCCAGAACGCCACCGGGTGCAGCCTGCGCCAGGGCTTGCTGGCATAGCCCAGCACGCTGGGCAGCAGCAGCAGGCACACCAGCGCCACACCCCAGCGCGGCCAGGGCACCGCTGCGCGCACACCGCTGCGCGCACTGCGCGCCACCAGCCACAGGGCCGCCGCCACCAGCCCCGCGCCCACAGCCAGCGCGCGCCAGTGCATCGACAGGTACTCGCCCGCCTCGCGCGCCGTGGTGTTGGCCGCCGCGGCCAGCACCACGGTACTGTCGGGCGCGGCCCGGTAGGCATCGAGCAGATAGGCGCGCACTACCGCATCGGCCGCAAACAGCAGGGCCCACACGCAGACCAGCACGGCGCGCAGCCGGTGCACCGCCAGGCTGTGCACCGGCCATGCAAGCCATGCCAGCACGGGAAGCGCCAGCGCCATCAACTGCACCACGCGCCGCCCATCGTGGCCCAGCGCCACCAGCGCCAGCACGGCTGCGGCGGCCCATGCAAAAGGACGCAAGGTGTGCCAGAAAGGCCGGATGGGCTGGGCCAGTGGCTGCGCGGAGTGGTCGGATAAAGGGGTCAGGGCGGGCTTTCAGGAAATCGCACGGATTCTGACAGCGCGCGCCACGCCCGCACCACAACGCCCGCGCACAGCCTCAGCCCGGCTGGGGATTTGCCCGCAGTGCGCAAGCCGCAGCGCTGCAGTACGCTTGCGCCCCATGCCTGACACCACTGCCCTCCCCACTGCCACGGCCGAGCCCCTGCAGCAGCTCGCGCTGATCGAATCCACCCTGGCCAGATTCCGCGACCAGGCCTGCTCTGCCAGCACCCTGGCCGACACCGCCCGCGCCCAGACCGCCCTGCTTGCCGCCCTGCCCCCGCGCTACGGCGAGGTGCTGCTGGGACTGTTGGATCGGCTGGAATCGAGCGCGCTGTTTTCGGAAGAGAGCTGTTCGTTCAGCCAGAAGGATCTGGTGGCGAATCTGGAGATGTGGGCAGACAAGGCGCGCGGCACCCTCGGCGTGGCCTGAGACGCGGCAGCGGGGATGCCACCCTGCCCGGCCCATACTGGCAGCGCTCAACCGCGATGCGGGAGCCCGGCAAGGGCGGTGGCGTGACACGCCAGCTTGGCGGTTGGCTCGGCCCTGAGGCCGTTCAGGGCGCCGCCCCCGTCACCCTGCACACCTGAAACGCCAGCCGCTGCAGCGCCTGCCACCCATCCTGCGGCCAGTCGGGCTGCTTGAGGCCCTTGACGATGCCGTCCACCGTGTGGGCCGACTGCAGCAGGCGTGCCAGGGCGGCGTCGCTGGCCTTGGGCAGGATGCGTTCAAACAGCCGCTCCTTGGGGCCCCAGATGCGGTTTTCGCGCAGGGCCATGGGCAGGGGGCGGCCGGCGTTCATGGCGTCTTTCACGCGCTTGAGGGCGCGGATGTCTTCGGCCAGCGCCCAGTGCACCAGCACCTCGGCCTCGCCTTCGGCCTGCAGGCCATCGAGCATGCGCTGCACGCGGGCGGTGTGCCCGGCCAGCACCGACTCGGACAGCTTGAACACGTCATACCGCGCCACGTTGAGCACGGCGGCCTCGACCTGGGCTTGCGTCAGCTCGCCGGGCGGGTGCAGCAGGGCCAGCTTCTGGATCTCCTGGTGCGCGGCCAGCAGGTTGCCTTCGACCCGGTCGGCAAAGAACTGCAGCGTGCGCTGGCCTTCCTCGCCGCCCAGCACGCGCTGGCCCTGTGCGGCCAGGCGCTGGGCGATCCACTGCGGGAGCATGCCGCGCTCGATGGGGTCGATCTGGATGGACGTGCCGTTGCCCTCCAGCGCCGCAAACCACGCGCCGGTGCGCGTGGCCTTGTCCAGCCGCGGCAGCATCACCAGCGTGAGGGTGCTGTCGTTGCCGCGGGCCGATTCGGCCACCTGTTGCAGCGCCACGCTGCCGTCCTTGCCGGGCTTGCCCGAGGGAATGCGGATCTCGACGATCTGCTTGTCGGCAAACAGGCTCAAGCTGCCGCCTGCAGCCAGCACCGCACTCCAGTCAAAGTGGGCACCGGCCACGGTGTAGCTGCTGCGCTCGGTGTAGCCCTGTGCCCGTGCGGCGGCGCGGATGGCGTCGGCTGCCTCCTGCTGCAGCAGGGGTTCGTCGCCATGCAACACATACAGCGACGACAGGCCCCGTTGGAGGTGGTTCGAGAGTTGGGCCAGGGCGACTTGCATGGGCAAAGTTTATCGCCTGGCCCGGCGGCGGCGGCCCGCGGGGTGCCGCGGGTGCCAAGGGCTGATGGGCATCTCGATCTGCCAAAACGGCAACCGGCACCCGCGCTTTGCACAAAGGGGCGCCCCGCTTGCGCCGTTGGCTGACTTACCGCTGGCTGCGCCTTGCCGCAAAATCCCGGCACCCTGCAGCGCAGGTCCCGACCAACCGCTTTGTGCGTACGGGCCCGGCCCCCATCCCGGCCGCGCCCGCACTGCCCGCCCGCGCTGCTCCCCCCAAAACCATCCATTCACCGCCTGCCGCTTTGCACCAGAAAGCCCGACGACCATGCCGCACACCGACACCGCCCCTCACCTCATCGCCAGCCTGATCGGCGCCCCCACCGACATCGGCGCGGGCGCGCGCGGTGCATCGATGGGCCCCGAGGCCCTGCGCGTGGCGGGCCTGCAGCAGGCGCTGGAAGGCCACGGCCTCACGGTGCTCGACCGCGGCAACCTCAGCGGCCCCACCAACCCCTGGCAGCCCCCGCAGGGCGGCTACCGCCACCTGACCGAGGTGGTCGACTGGAACCAGCGCGTGTTCAACGCCGTGTATGCCGAGCTGCAGCAGGGCCACTTTCCCATCTTGCTGGGGGGCGACCACTGCCTGGGCCTGGGCAGCATTGGCGCCGTGGCGCGCTACTGCGCAGAGGCAGGCAAGAAGCTGCGCGTGCTGTGGCTCGATGCGCACACCGACTTCAACACCAGCGAGCTCACCCCCAGCGGCAATGTGCACGGCATGCCTGTGGCCTGCCTGTGCGGCTTTGGGCCGGGCGAGCTGACGCAGCTGGCCGGCATGCCCGGCGGCGGGCCCGCGCTGCGCACCGACCAGATCCGGCAGATCGGCATCCGCAGCGTGGACGCGGGCGAAAAGCGCTTTGTGCAGCAGCACGGGCTGGAGGTGTTCGACATGCGCTACATCGACGAGGTGGGCATGCGCCAGACGATGGAGCGCGCGCTGGAAGGGCTGGATACCGACACCCACCTGCATGTGAGCTTTGACGTGGACTTTCTCGACCCCGCCATCGCCCCCGGCGTGGGCACCACGGTGCCCGGCGGCCCCACCTACCGCGAGGCGCAGCTGTGCATGGAGATGATTGCCGACAGCGGCCGCCTGGCGTCGCTCGACATCATGGAACTGAACCCGGCGCTGGACGTACGCAACAGCACGGCCGTGCTGGCGGTGGACCTGGTGGAGTCGCTGTTTGGCAAGAGCACGCTGATGCGGGCGCGGGCAGGGTGATGCTGGCTGCGCAGGGCGGCCGTGCAGCCCCATCGCAGTTGCTATTATTTAAATAGCAACAAAGGCTTTCAAAGCATGCCCCAGAGGCCAATTTGACTTGGAACGCGCCGCAAACTGCCTCGCCGTGCCATCGCATGGCGCCCCGTGCCTTGCGCCACGGGGCACGGACACTGCCCGCGTAGCATGGCGCAAACGCACGTTCATGCCGGACCTCGCCCCACCCACGCCCCAGCCGCACCACGCATCGCCACCACGCCATGACCGAACCCTTCCTGCTGGACCACCGCTGCAAGAGCTACCCGCTCACCGCGCCACCCTGCACCCCTGACGACATCGCCCGCCACGGCTGGAACCTGCTGGCCGACGACCTGGCCTACCCGCTGGCCGTGGTGCGCAGCAGCGCGCTGGCGCACAACATTGCCTGGATGCAGGCCTACGCCGCCCGCAAGGGTGTGGCGCTGGCGCCGCACGGCAAGACGACGATGTCGCCCGAGCTGTTTGCGCGCCAGCTGGCCGCCGGGGCCTGGGGCCTGACGTTGGCCACCGTATACCAGCTGGCGGTGGGCGTGGAGGCCGGCGCCCGCCGCGCCATCATTGCCAACCAGGTGCTGTGCGATGCCGACCTGGACGGCCTGCACACCCTGCTGCAGCGCCACCCCGACCTGCGCGTGTGGTTCCTGGTGGATTCGCTGGCGCAACTGGCGTGCATTGAAGACTGGGCCGCGCGGCGCGGCAACACCCGGCGGTTTGACACGCTGCTGGAGATCGGCATCCCCGGCCAGCGCACCGGCTGCCGCACACTGGAGGACGCCATGGCACTGGCGCAGGCCATGGCCCGGTCCACCGCCGTGCGCCTGTGCGGCATCGAGTGCTACGAAGGCGGCGTGGCCCGCTGCGACAGCGCGCACGATGCCCGCGAGGTGACCGCCCTGGTGCGCCGCGTGACCGAAGTGGCCCGGCAGTGCGATACGCAGGGCCTCTTTGCCGATGGCGAGATCCTGCTGACCGCCGGTGGCTCGGCCGTGTTCGACCTGGTGGTGCCGCTGCTGCGCACGCAGGGGCTGTCACGCTCCGTGCTGGGCGTGCTGCGCTCGGGTTGCTACATCACGCACGACCATGGCAACTACCAGCGGTTTCTGGTGCAGGTGGAGCAGCGCGAAGGGCTGGACGCATCGCTGCGCCCGGCGCTGGAGGTGTGGACCCTGGTGCAGTCGGTGCCCGAGCCCGGCCTGGCGCTGCTGACCGGCGGGCGGCGTGATCTGTCGTACGACCTGGAGATGCCGGTGCCCGTGCGCTGGGCGCCGCGCGGCGCACGGTCTGCGGTGGATGCGCCCGCGGGCTGGGCCGTGCAGGCGCTGAACGACCAGCACGCCTACCTGCGCTTTGATGCGGATGGTGCCGCCGCCCCGGCGGTGGGCGACCGGATTGCGCTGGGCATATCGCACCCGTGCACCACGTTCGACAAATGGCGCTGGCTGGCCGTGGTGGATGACGACTGGGCGGTGACGGGGGCGCTCAGTACGCGGTTTTGATGATGGGCGTTGGACCGGGCCCACAGACCGTTCACACTGAACCCATCGAGGCGCCGCGCGAGGCTTCGACAGGCTCAGCCCGAACGGTGGTGAAAGGATTGACCGCCGACTTGCTGGGGTGCCTCGCCACACCGCCAAACCGCCGTACTGCGCGCCGTGTCTTGTGCCCGTGCGCCAAGCCCGGGCGCGCAGCCCAGCCCCACGACGCCGCCCGCGCCGTTTCTACAGCCGCGCAGCCGCCAGCCGCCGCATCAGCTGCTGCACGATGTCGGTCTGCATGTTGCGGTACAGCAGTGCCTCTTCGGCCTCTTTGGCCAGGGCGATGGTTTCGTTGTAGCTGATATCGCGCTGCTGAAGCAGTTCGGTGTCGGGAATCAGCTCCACCCCGGTCTGCGTGCGCAGGCGGAACTTCACGCGCAGGCGCAGCTGCAGTTCGCGCACCTGGCCCGAGGCATTGAGGCCCACCACCACGCGCTCGCGCTGCTCCTGCAGCAGGTCCATGATGACCTGCGCGGTGGGCATGCTGGCGGCGTCGCGCAGCACCTTGAGCTGGCTGCCCGAGCCTTCCAGCGTGCGCTGCAGTTCGCGCGCGAGCGTTGAGGCAGCGCTGGCGTTGATGTACAGCGACTGGAAGCCGAACTCGGGCACGCCGCGCAGGCGGAAGCCGCATGCGGAGAGCAGCAGGGCGGCGGGCGCCAGGGTGAGCAGCGTACGCTTGTTCATGGGCCTGGGCTCCCTCAGACCACCACGTTGACCAGGCGGCCGGGCACCACGATCACGCGCTTGGGCGCCGCGCCGCCGCTGTGGGCGGCAAAGGCCTCGCTCGCCAGCGCCAGGCGCTCGATCTCGGCCTTGTCGGCGGCGGCGGGCACCAGCACCGAGCCACGCAGCTTGCCGTTGACCTGCAGCACCAGCTCGATCTCGTCCTGCACCAGCGCACCGGCATCGACCTGCGGCCAGGGCGCATCCAGCAGATCACCCAGGTGATTGCCGTAGCCCAGGCTGCTCCACAGGCTGTGGGCAATGTGCGGCGTGGCCGGGTACAGCACGCGCAGCAGGATGCCGAAGCCTTCGATCAGCGCCACCTGCGCACCCGCCGAGTCGGTGGCCTTGAAGTCTTCCAGCGCGTTGATCATCTTCATCGCGCCGGAGACCACGGTGTTGTACTGCATGCGCTGGTAGTCGTAGTCCACCTGCTTGAGCACGTTGTGGATCTCGAGGCGCAGCGCCTTGGCCTCCTTGCCAAATTCAACATCTTTCAGGCTGCTGGCGCTTGCCACGCTTGCGGTGGCAGCTCCCATATCCATAGCAGTGAGCTTGAACGCGAAGTTCCACACGCGCCGCAGGAACCGGTAGCTGCCTTCCACCGCGGCGTCGTTCCACTCCAGCGTGGCTTCGGGCGGGGCGGTGAACATGGTGTACAGGCGGGCCGTGTCGGCGCCGTACTTCTCGATCAGGTCCTGCGGGTCAACACCGTTGTTCTTGGACTTGGACATGGTGCCCACGCCCTCATAGTCGATGGGCGTGCCCACCGGCAGCATGCCGTCGCCGCTGGTGGCTTCGTTCTTGAGCCGCGCGCCAATGATCTTGCCGCCTTCATCCAGCACATGCTCCACATCGTGCGGCCAGAAATAGTCCTTGCCGCCCTTGGCGGTGCGGCGGCTGTAGATGTGGTTGAGCACCATGCCCTGCGTGAGCAGCTTGGTGAAGGGCTCGTCGACCTTGACAAGGCCCAGGTCGCGCATCACCTTGGTCCAGAAACGCGCGTACAGCAGGTGCAGGATGGCGTGTTCAATGCCGCCGATGTATTGATCCATCGGCATCCAATAGTCGGCACCGCCAGCCACCATCGCGTCAGCGTTCTTGGGGTCGCAATACCGCATGAAGTACCACGAGCTGTCCACGAAGGTGTCCATGGTGTCCGTCTCGCGGCGCGCGGGCTTGCCGCACACGGGGCAGGTCACACCGGCGTGGAAGCCTTCGTGCTTGTGCAGCGGATTGCCCGAGCCGTCGGGCACGCAGTCGGTGGGCAGCACCACCGGCAGGTCTTTCTCGGGCACGGGCACGGCGCCGTGTTCATCGCAATGGATGATCGGGATCGGTGTGCCCCAGTAGCGCTGGCGGCTCACGCCCCAGTCGCGCAGGCGCCAGGTGGTCTTCTTCTCGCCCAGGCCCTTTTGCGCCAGCGCATGGGCCACGGCGTTCACGGCATCCTTGTAGGCAAGGCCGCTGAAGCTGTCGGAGTTGATGGTGACACCACGCTGCTTGTCACCGTACCAGTCGTTCCAGTGGTGGTAATCAAACGTCTCGCCATCGACCAGCACCACCTGCCTGATCTCGATGCCGTACTTGAGCGCAAACGCAAAGTCGCGCTCGTCGTGCGCGGGCACGCCCATCACGGCGCCGTCGCCGTAGCCCATCAGCACGTAGTTGCCGACCCAGACCTGCACCTTGTCGCCAGTGATCGGGTGAGTTACATACAGCCCCGTAGGCACGCCCTTTTTCTCTTGCGTGGCCAGCTCGGCTTCGGTGGTGCCGCCGCTCTTGCATTCTTCGATGAAGGCCTTGAGTGCAGGGTTGGTTTTGGCTGCGTGCGCGGCCAGCGGGTGCTCGGGCGCAACCGCGCAAAAGGTCACGCCCATGATGGTGTCGGCGCGCGTGGTGAACACGTACATCTTGCCGTCGCCGATCAGCGCGCCATCGTCGCCTGCAATGTCGTGCGGAAACGCAAAGCGCACGCCTTCGCTCTTGCCGATCCAGTTTTCCTGCATCAGCTTCACGCGCTCGGGCCAGCCGGGCAGCTTGTCGCCGGTCACGAAGTCGAGCAGCTCTTCGGCGTAGTCGGTGATCTTGAGGTAGTAGCCGGGGATCTCGCGCTTTTCGACCACCGCACCCGTGCGCCAGCCCTTGCCGTCAATCACCTGCTCGTTGGCCAGCACGGTCTGGTCCACCGGGTCCCAGTTCACGACCTGGGTCTTGCGGTAGGCGATGCCCTTTTCCAGCATCTTCAAAAACAGCCACTGGTTCCACTTGTAGTACTCGGGGTCGCAGGTGGCCACCTCGCGGCTCCAGTCGATGGCCAGGCCCATGGCCTGCATCTGCTTTTTCATGTACGCGATGTTTTCGTACGTCCACTTCGCGGGTGGCACGCCGTTCTTGAGCGCCGCGTTTTCGGCGGGCAGGCCAAACGCATCCCAGCCCATGGGCATCAGCACGTTGTGGCCGTTCATGCGCAGGTAGCGCGTGAGCATGTCGTTGATGGTGTAGTTGCGCACATGGCCCATGTGCAGCTTGCCGCTGGGGTACGGCAGCATCGAGCAGGCGTAGAACTTCTTCTTGTTCGCGTCTTCCGTCACGCGGTAGGCGTCGGTGGCGGTCCAGTGGTCGTGCGCGGCGCGCTCGACGTCTTGGGGAGAGTATTTGTCTTGCATGGGGCAATGGGGTGAGAGATGTGGGCAGCCGCGTGATGGCTGCGCTGCGCAGATTCTAGGCGGTCGTGCGGGCCGACCTCGCGTGGGCCGGGGTTGTGCCTGCGGTGGCTGCGCGGCCGGCGGGCGGCCTGCGCCGCTGCGCCATCAGCGCGCGGGAAGGGGCGGGGAATGTGCAGGGCCGAAGGCCGGCGCCGGCGCGCCCTTGGGCGGCTCGGTGACAAAGCCGATGCGCACCAGGCCTGCGCGGTGCGCGGCGTCCATGACCTCGACCACGCGGCCGTAGGGCACGGCGGCGTCGGCGCGCAGCTGCAGTTCGGTAGCAGGCTGCTCGGCGCCAATGCGGCGCAGCCGCTCGAGCAGGGCGGTCTGCGCCAGCGGCTGGTCGTCCAGAAACGCCTGGCCCTGCGCATCCACCACCACCGTCACGGCCTGGGGCACGGCACCGGGCGAGCCGCCCTCGGCACGGGGCAGGTCCAGCCGGATGGCGCTGCTCAGCAGCGGGGCCGTGAGGATGAAGATCACCACCAGCACCAGCATCACGTCGACCAGCGGCGTCATGTTGATGTCGCTCATGGGCTGGGGGCCCGTGGTGCGCTCCAGCCGGCCAAAGCTCATGGCGCTGTGCGCTCCGCATGGGCAGCCGGGGCGTTGCCCGGCCCCGCTGCCGCATCCACCAGCAGCTCCCGCAGGTCGAGCGCAAAGCCTTCCAGGTCGGCCTCGACCCGGCCGATGAGGCGGCCGAACACGTTGTAGGCCAGCACAGCCGGGATGGCCACGGCCAGGCCCGCAGCCGTCATCACCAGCGCCTCGCCCACCGGGCCGGAGACACGGTCGATGGTGATCTGCCCCGCACCGGCGATGGCCGTGAGCGCGTGGTAGATGCCCCAGACGGTGCCCAGCAGCCCCACGAAGGGCGCGGTGGAGCCCACGGTGGCCAGCAGCACCTGGCCAAACTGCAGCTTGCCCAGCACGCCGTGCAGTGCATCGCGCAGCACCCGGGTGAGCTGTTGCGGCAGGCTGCCCGCGTGGGCCAGGGTGGCCGCGCCAGGCCCGTCAATCCGCCCGCTTGCTATTGAATTTGCAGCAACAACCAGAGGCAGAACAAGCGCTTCGCGGTCAAAAGACTGCAAACGCTGCGCTGCAAGGTCCAGCGACGGTGCCTGCCAGAACGCGGCCGTGCAGCGCGGCACGTCGGCAATGGCGCGGCGCAGGGTGCGCAGCTTCCAGACAATCACCACCCAGCTGGCCACCGACATGGCCAGCAGCACCAGGGCCGTGCCCTGCGTGACCGCATCGCCCTGGCGCCACCAGTGGAGAAGGTCCATGGATCAGCCCCTTGTCGAATGCGCACAGCGCGCCGCGTTGACCTCTGCTGGCAATGCGCGCGCAGCCGAGGCCGGGGACCGCGGCGCAAGGGCCGCCCCGCCGCGCTCGCGGTGTCCCCCTTCCCGAATGGCACCGCCATTCGAGAGAAGGGGGAAGGCGCATCGCGCCACAGGGGGTTGTTTCACTTGAGGCCAAGCACGTCGAACATGTCGAACATGCCGGTGCGATGCCCTGCCAGAAAACGCACGGCGCGCAGGCTGCCCTGGGCGTACGTGGAGCGGCTGGAGGACTTGTGCGTGATCTCGATGCGCTCGCCAATGCCCGCGAACAGCACCGTGTGGTCGCCCACGATATCGCCGCCGCGGATGGTAGCGAAGCCGATGCTCGACGGATCGCGCTCGCCGGTGTGGCCGTAGCGCTCGTACACCGCGCACTCCTTGAGGTTGCGGCCCATGGCCTCAGCCATCACTTCGCCCATCTTGAGCGCGGTGCCCGAGGGCGCATCGACCTTGTGGCGGTGGTGGGCCTCGATGACCTCGATGTCGTAGCCGGTGGACATGGCCTTGGCGGCCATCTGCAGCAGCTTGAGCGTGACGTTCACGCCCACGCTCATGTTGGGCGCCATCACGATGGCGTTGCGCTGCGCGTAGGCGGCGATCTCGGCCTTCTGGGCATCCGAAAAGCCGGTGGTGCCGATCACCGCCTTCACGCCCAGCCGGCTGCACACGGCCAGGTGGGCCAGTGTGCCCTCGGGGCGGGTGAAGTCGATCAGCACGTCGGCGTTGGCCAGGCCCGCGGCCACATCCGCCGTGATGGCCACGCCGCTGGCATGGCCCAGGAAAGCGGTGGCATCGGAACCGATGGCCGGGCTGGCAGGCACGTCCAGGGCGCCGGCCAGCACGCAGTCATCGCTATCGCGCAGGGCCTCTATCAGCATGCGGCCCATGCGGCCCGATGCGCCGGCGATGGCCACGCGGCAGCGGGCAGCGGAGGCGGGTGAAGAAACGGCAGGCGAGGTGGTCCCGGTCATGAGAGTCCTGTAATGAAGGTCTGCTGCGGCCGGGCAACGTGGCCAGGGCCGCCTGCAGGCGGCCGGTCAGCGCGTGGGCGCTTCCAGCGGGGGGTAACTGATGGAGGCTGGTTCGAGCGGCGCGGCCGTGGGCGCCGTGGCCGGGCGCGACGGCGCCGGGAACCTGGACAGCTGCTCGGGCGTGGCTTCCAGCACTGGCACTTTCACATTGCCGCTGCGCTTACCCAGCGAGGCGACGAACTCGGTCTCAGAAGGCATATCGTCACCCTCTGCCCGGTCCATCACATCGCCCTTGAAGAACACGGTCAGCTTGCGCGTCTGCAGATCTTCACCCGGGCGTTTGAGCGTGAAAACGTATTCCCAGCGGTCGGCATGGAAAAGGCTGGTGACCAGCGGCGTGCCCAGAATCTCGCGCACCTGCTGGCGGCCCATGCCGGGCTGCAGGGCGGCGACCTGCTCGCTCGACACGAAATTGCCCTGCACCACATCGACCCGGTAAGGCTTGACGATGCCGGCAAGGCGGTCGGATGCGCCACTGAAACTGCCGCACCCGGCCAGGGCGATCATGCTGGCGCCGATCATCAGGACCAGCGCCGGACGGGTGCTGCAACGGGCTTGAACGGGCATGGGTAAAAGGGCTGAGGATATGATCGGACCATTGTAGCGGCTGGCCTCCCCGGGACCGGGCCTTCCCCCGAAAGCGCATGCCATGACCAACATCGACGAACTCAAGAGCACCGGCCTGAAGGCCACCCTGCCGCGCCTGAAGATCATGGAAATCTTCCAGAAAGGCGCCCAGCGGCACATGACGGCCGAGGATGTTTTTCGGGTGTTGCTGGAAGATCGCTCCGACATCGGCCTGGCCACCGTCTACCGCGTGCTCACGCAGTTCGAGCAGGCGGGCATCCTGATCCGCAGCAACTTCGAGAGCGGCAAGGCGGTGTACGAGCTCAACGAGGGCCAGCACCACGACCACTTCATTTGCACGTCGTGCGGCAAGGTGGAAGAGTTCTACGACGCCGAGATCGAAAAGCGCCAGCAGGCCGTAGCCAAGGCCAAGGGCTGGGTGGTGCAGGACCACACGATGGCGCTGTATGGGCAGTGCGCTGCCTGTGCGAGTAAATAACCCCCCCTGAGGCGCTGCGCGCCTTCCCCCTGAGGGGGACGCTCCCGGTGCGGCGGGGCGGCCCTCGCACGGGAGCCCTGGCATGGGCAGCGCCAGTTTCACCCCCCGGTGTCGCGCTCCATGGCGCGGCGGTGGCGCTCGACGAATTCCTGGTAGGTATCAATACCGCGCAGTTGCAAGATGGTGTTGCGCACGGCGGCCTCGACCAGCACGGCGATGTTGCGGCCGGCCACCACCTGGATGACGACCTTGAGCACGGGCACGCCCAGCACATCCTGCGTGAGCGGCTCGTACGGCAGGCGCTCGTAGTCGCGCTCCAGCGTTTCCTTGCGCACCAGGTGCACGATGAGTTTGAGGCGCATCTTGCGGCGCACTGCCGTCTCGCCAAAGATGGCGCGGATGTCCAGCAGGCCGATGCCCCGCACTTCCAGCAGGTTCTGCAGCAGTTCGGGGCACTTGCCTTCGATGGTGGTCTGGTTGATGCGAAACAGGTCCACAGCATCATCGGCCACCAGGCCGTTGCCGCGCGAGATCAGCTCCAGCCCCAGCTCGCTTTTGCCCAGGCCCGATTCGCCGGTGATGAGCACGCCGAGCCCCAGGATATCCATGAACACGCCGTGCATCGTGGTGCGGTCGGCAAAGTGCTTGGACAGGTAGGTGCGCAGCACGTCGATGACGAACGCCGACGACTCATGCGTCGAGAACATCGGGATCTGGGCCCGCTCGCACATCGACACCAGCTCGTCGGGCGCGACCTGGTTGTCGGCCAGTACCAGCACCGGTGGCTCCAGGGTGACGATGCGCGCGATGCGGCGCTTGCAGTCTTCGGGCGATGCACTGCCCAGGTAGGCGATCTCGCGCTCGCCCAGGATTTGCACGCGGTAGGGATGGATGTAGTTGAGGTAGCCGACCAGATCGGCACCAGAGCGGGCCGAGCGAACTGCAACTTCATCAAACCGGCGCTCGGATGCGCCGAGACCTGCCACCCATTCCCATTTCAGGAGGCCGCGAAATTCCTCGAACAGAACATCGGCACTGACAACATTGGGTTTCACGGCAGAGGGCGGCGGCTGCGCGCTAAACGGTGGGTAGCGGTCAGGCGGCCTGGGTGGACTGCCAGCCAGCAATCATGCCGTGCAGTTCGGCTGCGTCACTGCTGGCCTTGAGCTTTTCTCGCAAGGCGGAATCGCTGAGCAGCTCAGCGATTTCCGACAGGATTTCCAGGTGCTTTTGCGTGGCCGCTTCGGGCACCAGCAAAAAGATCAGCAAGCCCACGGGCAATTCATCCGGCGCATCAAACCCGATAGGGTGGAGCAGCTGGAACACGGCGGCCATCGGAGCCTTCAGGCCCTTGATCCGGCCGTGGGGAATGGCCACGCCATGCCCGAGGCCGGTGGAGCCCAGGCGCTCACGCGCAAAAAGGCTGTCGGTGATCAGTGCACGCGAGAGCCCGTGCTGCCTCTCGAACAGCAAACCCGCCTCTTCAAAAGCACGCTTCTTGCTGGTGGCGTCCACGCTCACAAGCACTTGAGCGGCAGGCAGGATGGAGGCGAGTCGGTTCATGGTCAAGGGTAACAATTATGCACATGTTGGCGAAAACCCTGATTCCGGCACATCAGGCAACAAAAAAACCGCCCGTCGGGGCGGTTGCGGTGCCGGGCTCAGGGCCGGCGCGTCAGGCGTGCATCTCGCGCTTGGCGGCTTCGTGGTGGTGGTCTTGCAGCCGGTCCTTGTGGCGCACCACCTGCCGGTCCATCTTGTCGATCAGTTCATCCACCGCGGCGTACAGGTCGGAATGGGAGCTTTCCGCAAACAGGTCGCTGCCCTTGACGTGGATATTGCACTCGGCCCGCTGCCGCTTTTCCTTTTCCTTTTGCTTTTCTACCGTGAGCAGTACCTTGATGTCCACCAGCTGGTCGAAATGCCGGGTTACTCTTTCCAGCTTGGTCGTGACATAGCTGCGCAAGGCTGGAGTGACTTCAAGGTGATGCCCGCTGATCGTCAGATTCATAAAGTAGTCTCCTGTGGCTCTCGGTGGAAAAACGCCATCCTTCGGTAGAGGATTGGCCCGGGGAAGAACGCGTTGATGGATCCGCTGACTTGAGTTCACTATGCCCCTGCCACCGGCGAAAAGCAATCCCATACCGTCACGTATTGCTGGGTTATGCCCGGCAAGGTGCGGTCGGCCTGAATCCCGCGCACAATGCTGGAGTTGACACACCGCAGCCCGCATTCGTGGCCCCTGCGGCTCAGCGAGCGCTGACCGAAGCCCCGTGCATCTTCAGCTTGGCGACGACCAGCATCGAAAGCAGGCTGGCCGTGATGCCCAGCACCGCGCACATCCAGTAGCCCTGCACCAGCCCCTGCGCATCGCGGCTGATCACCAGCCCGCCCACCACCGACGCCACACCCATCGACGCCGATTGCACCGACGCATTGAGCGTCATGAACGTGCCGCGCAACTGCGGCTGGGCCGCCGAGGCCACGATGGCCATGCCCGGAATCATCCGGCCGCTGACGATCGCAAACATCAGCGTGGACACGATCAGCACCACCCACAGCGAGACACCCTGGACCAGCGTGATCCCCAGCAGGCACGGTGCTGCACCGAGCGCCAGCACCCGGAAGGTTTCCACCTTGCCATAGCGGTCCGTCAGCCGCCCGAACAGGCGCGCGGTGAACAGCGTGGCCACGCCACCGCACAGGTAGGCCAGAGGGATCTGGTCCGGGCGCACTCCGGCATTGGTCTGCAGGTAAATGGTGATGTACGGAATCACGGTAAACCCCGTGAACATCAGCAGCGCGGTGAACAGGAAGGCCCAGCGGTGGTTGGCATCCACCAGCACCTGCGTGATGCCCTGCACGGCCGACCGCCCCGCGGCCCCCTGCACATGGGCCGCAAGCGGCGGCATGGTGCGCGCCGCCACCACAGCAAGCAGCCCGACCATGGCAGCGATGGCGAAAAACGGCGTGTGCCAGCTGCCCCACTGCGCCAGCAGCAGCCCCAGCGGAACCCCGGCCACCGTGGACACCGAAAACGACGTCATCACGATGCCCATGGCCCGGCCGCGCCGCTCGAACGGCACCACGTCGGCCACGATGGTCTGCGAAAGAGCCGACAGCACGCCGCCAAAGAACCCGGCCAGCACCCGCGCCACCATCAGCGATCCATACGTTGGGGCCAGCCCGCAGGCCAGCGTGGCCAGGCCAAACAGCGAGTACAGCACCAGCATCAACCGCTTGCGCCCGAAGCGGTCGATGTAGGTCGACGCCAGCAGGCCCGATGCGCCCGCAGCCAGGGTGTAGGCAGACACCAGCAGGCCAAACTGCGCATCGCTGATGCTGAACAACCGGGTGAACTGCGGCCCCAGGGGCATCATGATCATGAAGTCCAGGATGTGCGTGAACTGCACGCCTGCCAGCGTGATCAGCAGCCAGAGTTCGCGGCGCTGAAGCACGGCGTTGGATGCAGGCACGGCTGCGGGATGGGGAGGATCGGAGGGGGTGGAGGACACAGGGAGTCGCCGGACGGCGGCCGAACAGATCGAAGCAGCGCAGTGTGCCGCAATGCGCAAGAGGCTGCAGCGCGCGCATGGACGGGCGCTGTGCCGCCACTCCCTGCGGCAAGCAGGGCCACCCATGGCCCACCGCGTTCGGTCCCACGGGACGGAGGGCGCCTGCCGCGTAAAATCAGCCGGTTGCGCGGGGCAGTGCCCCGACACCACACCGCCCCGCAGGCCAGGCCGCGGTGGACACCGACCGCCACACCACACCATGAACCAGCCAAGCTCCCCCGCCCTGCACACCTCTGCGCTCACATCCCTGCCCCTGCTGGCGCGGGGCAAGGTGCGCGACAACTACGCCGTGGGCGACGACCGCATCCTGATGGTGGCCAGCGACCGCCTGTCGGCCTTCGACGTGATCATGGGCGAGCCGATTCCGGGCAAGGGCGAGCTGCTCACGCAGATGGCGCTCTTCTGGTTCGACAAGCTCGGCCACATCTGTCCCAACCACCTCACGGGCGATGCGCCCGAAAGCGTGGTGAGCCCCGCCGAGGCAGACCAGGTGCGTGGCCGCTCGATGCTGGTGCAGCGCCTGAGGCCCATTCCCGTCGAGGCCGTGGTGCGCGGCTACCTGGCTGGCAGCGGCTGGAAGGAATACCAGGAATCGCAGGCTGTGTGCGGCGTGCCGTTGCCTGCTGGCCTGACCAACGCTGCCAAGCTGCCGGAGCCCATCTACACGCCGGCTGCCAAGGCGGCGGCTGGCGAGCACGACGAGAACATCACCTTCGAGCAGACGGTGGACATGATCGGCGCTGACCTGGCCACCCGCATCCGAGACCTGAGCATCGCCATCTACAAGGCCGCGGCAGACATTGCCCTGACCAAGGGCATGATCATTGCCGATACCAAGTTTGAATTCGGCCTGGCGCCGGACGGCACGCTGGTACTGATGGACGAAGTGCTCACCCCCGACAGCTCGCGCTACTGGCCCGTGGAAGGCTACGCCGACGCGCTGGCCCGCGGCGAGAACCCGCCCAGCTACGACAAGCAGTTCGTGCGCGACTGGCTGGAGCAGGCCCAGATTGCCGGCAAGCCCTGGGACAAGACCGCCCCCGCGCCGCGCCTGCCGCGCGAGGTGATCGAAAAGACCGCTGCGAAGTACCGCGAAGCACTGGATCGGCTCACGGCCTGAGGCACTGCGCGGCGCGGGCCGCGGTTTGGCACGCGATCACTGGCTGTCGGCCGTGGCGCAGCGGCGTGCGGCTTACTGCAGTACCGCCTCGTCCGCCTCGAATCGGAGCACCGGCTGCCCGTCCGCATCCCTGAACAGCAGCTGGGTACCCTGCTGTCGGTAGCTTGCCACCAGCGCCAACGCGGCAAACAAACGCTCCTCGGTCGCCGCACTCTGCAAGCACAGCGTGATGTTGGAGACCACGCGCCCGAAGCGCAGCCCCGCGCCCTGCGCCGTGTAGTCCGCAAAGAAGCGGTTGCACCCGCCGAACCCCGTGACGCGCGCCTCGTCGGCCTGAAAGACAAGGTGCGGCGAGGGCGCCGCAGCCGCCGCTGGCCGTGCCACCGCTTCACCCTGGATTTCAGTCAGCCGCCAGTGCGTCAGCAGCAGCGGCACGGCGGCATCGGCCGTGGCCGCCTGGGGCCAGATGCGCTGCAACTGCAGGCTCACATGGCGGAACGCCGGGTCCTGCGGCACCGGGTAGCGCTGCACGGTCGCCAGCAGCAGGCGGTTTTCCAGCGTGACGGTGGCGCGCACTTCGTAGCGGCCCTTGGGTGCGAAGCGTGAGGCGGGGTACGGAATGGCCAGCGCAAACGGGGGTTGACCCGCAGGCTGAATCCGCTGGCGGCCCAGCACCCGGGGCGGGGCATCGGGGTCACTCAGGTCGAGCAGCGTGGCCTCCAGAACAGCTTCGGGAGGGAGCACCACCCGCTCGCGCGAGATCGCCACGCCAGTCACGACGGCATCTGGCGCCGGGGGGCGTGAGGCACACCCGGCTACCGCAAGCATGACGAGCGCAGAGCCCAGGCTTCGGAGCAGCAGTCGGTCGGCGCCGCTCTTCTGGCCCAGTCCATTCACCGAAGTGACCGCTACCGCAGGGCGCGATGCCTTGTCAGCGCCCGACGTGCCGTGCAGCGCATCGCCCATGGCTGCGGTGCAGGCAGGCGTCAGCTCAGAACCACGCTGGACAGGCGGCGCCGGTAGGTTGCCACCACAGGATCGGAGGGCGGAATCTGGCCGTCCGCCACCTTGACCTTCGGGGGCTCGATCAGCTCCAGGATGTGCACGTAGGTCTTGCGCGCTGCCTCGTCGTTCCAGGCCTTGTCGCGCATGAGGATTTCCAGCAACTCGTCCATGGCGTCGGTGAACCGCTGGTGCGCCAGGTGCCAGCGGGCACGGGCGAAACGGGTGTCGAAATCGCGCTTGTTGGCGGCGATTTTTGCATCAAATTCGGCTCCAGCGCCCTCCCCATATGCACCAGAAGCTATGAAATCAATAGCATCCATCCAGGCCTTCAGCGCCCCCATGCGTGCCGAGCCCGCAGCCTTGGCAATCACCGGCGCAAACGCCACCTTGGCATCGTCGTCGCGGCCCAGCTGCAGCAGCAGCTTGACGTAGTCAAAACGCGCATCGTCGTTGCCAGGGTCGGTCACGACGGCGTGCTGCAGCTTCTCCAGCGCGGCGCCCGTGTCGCCGGCCGATAGCGCCTGCAGCGCTTGTTCTTCCTCGATCTCGGCCTCGATCGCCTCGGCCGAGGGGATGTGCTTGTCGAGGAATGCGCGCACCTGGCCTTCAGGCAAAGCACCCATGAAGCCATCCACGGGCTGGCCGTTCATCAGCAGCACGCAGGTGGGAATGCTGCGGATACCGAACATGCCGGCGATCTGCTGCTCCTGGTCGGAGTCGATCTTGACGAGCTTGAAGCGGCCGGCGTAGTCGGTCTCCAGCTTTTCCAGAACGGGCCCGAGCGACTTGCAGGGGCCGCACCACGGGGCCCAGAAATCGACCAGCACGGGGACATTCATCGAGGCGGCAACCACCTCGGCTTCGAAATTCTCTACGGTGACGTCAATCATGATTGGTGCGGGTACGGGCCTGTGAAGCGTGGCCCCTATTTTCGCCCATCGCCCGGCGGACCTGCGGGTGGGCAGGTGCAAAACGTAAAATCGCAGATTCCACCTACAGCGCCAGCGGGCACGCAGCCCGGGGCAGCGCCACCCCACACACCATGAATCCCATCCAGATCGGCGTGGTCATGGGTTCCAGCAGCGACTGGGACACCATGCAGCATGCAGTGCAAATCCTCGAGCAGTTCGGCATCGCCCACGAGGCCCGCGTGGTCTCGGCCCACCGCATGCCCGACGACATGTTTGCCTATGCCGAGGCGGCCGCGGGCCGGGGTCTGAAGGCCATCATTGCCGGGGCCGGCGGCGCCGCCCACCTGCCCGGCATGATCGCCGCCAAGACCCCCGTGCCCGTGCTGGGCGTGCCGGTGGCCAGCCGCCACCTGCAGGGTGTGGATTCGCTGCACTCCATCGTGCAGATGCCCAAGGGCATCCCCGTCGCCACGTTTGCCATTGGCACGGCAGGCGCGGCCAACGCCGCCCTGTTTGCCGTGGCGCTGCTGGCCAATGAAAGCCCCGAGCTGCGCCAGCGCCTGCAAGCCTTCCGCACCGAACAGACGGAAGTGGCCCGCAACATGACCCTGCCGCCTACCGCATGATCTCCAGCAAACCACTCTTGCCAGGGTCCACGCTGGGCGTACTGGGCGGCGGCCAGCTCGGTCGCATGTTCGTGCACCAGGCGCAGGCCATGGGCTACTTCACCGCCGTGCTGGATGCCGACGCAACCAGCCCGGCCGGGCTGGTGAGCCACCACCACATCCAGACGGGCTACGAAGACCCGGCGGGTCTGGCCGAGCTGGCCCGCGTGGCCGATGCGGTGACCACCGAATTCGAGAACGTGCCTGCCGCCGCGCTGGCCGCCCTGGCCGCCCAGCGGCCGGTGTCGCCCGCTGCCAGCGCTGTTTCGGTGGCGCAAGACCGGGCGCGGGAAAAGGCGCATTTCGTGGCCTGCGGCGTGCCTTGCGCACCCTATGCCGTCATCGACACGGCCGGGCAGCTGGCAACCGTTTCCACCGACCTGCTTCCAGGGATTTTGAAAACGGCCCGCATGGGCTACGACGGCAAGGGCCAGGTGCGCGTGAAGACGCCCGCCGAGCTGGCCGCCGCGTGGGATGCCGTCGGCAACGTGCCGTGTGTGCTGGAAAAGATGCTGCCCCTGCAGCTGGAATGCTCGGTGATCGTCGCGCGCGGCGCAGACGGCGCCATGGTGCACCTGCCCGTGCAGCGCAACCTGCACCGCGATGGCATCCTCGCCGTGACCGAGGTTTATGAAGCAAATTTGCCTCCAGGGCTTGCTCTGCAAGCAGTCATAGCTGCGAAATCTGTAGCAGAAGGCCTGCAGTATGTGGGCGTGCTGTGTGTGGAATTCTTCGTGCTGCAGGACGGCAGCCTGGTGGTCAACGAAATCGCCCCACGCCCGCACAACAGCGGCCACTACAGCCAGAACGCCTGCGATGTGTCGCAGTTCGAGCTGCAGGTGCGCACCATGGCCCGCCTGCCGCTCACGCAGCCGCGCCAGCACAGCGCGGCGGTCATGCTCAACCTGCTGGGCGACCTGTGGTTTGCCCACGGCGATGCGGCCCAAACGCCGCCCTGGGGCCAGGTGCTGGCCCTGCCCGGCGCACACCTGCACCTGTACGGCAAGCACGATGCCAAGCGGGGCCGCAAGATGGGCCACCTCAACATCACGGCCACCACGCCCGAGGCCGCCCGCGCCGTGGCGCTGCAGGCCGCGGCCATCCTGGGCATTGCCCCGTTCTGACGCGCTGCGGCAGTCCCCCTTACGGCAAACACCCTCCATGATTCTTGACGGCAACGACCCCGCAGCCATCGCCGCCGCCGCACGCGCCTTGCGCAGCGGAGCGCTGGTGGGCCTGCCCACTGAAACGGTGTACGGGCTGGCCGCCAACGCCGGCAGCGACACCGCGGTGGCGCAGATCTTTGCCGCCAAGGGCCGCCCCAGCGACCATCCGTTGATCGTCCACGTGGCCGATGCCTCGGGCATTGCGCACTTCGCGCGCGACGTGCCCGCCTTTGCGCAAAAGCTGGTCGATGCCTTCTGGCCAGGGCCGCTCACGCTCATCCTGCCGCGCCTGCCCGGGGTGGCCGGCGCCGCCACGGGCGGACAGGACAGCGTGGGCCTGCGCTGCCCGGCGCACCCGGTAGCGCATGCCCTGCTGCTGGCCGCTGCCGCACCGGCCGATCCGGCCGTACCCGGCGATGCGCCCGTGTGGGGCGTGGCCGCACCCAGCGCCAACCGGTTTGGCCGCGTGAGCCCCACCACCGCACGGCATGTACACGAGGAGCTGGGCGAGGCATTGCTGGTGCTGGACGGCGGGCCCTGCCAGGTGGGCATCGAGAGCACCATCGTCGACTGCACGCGCGGCGTACCCGTGCTGCTGCGCCCCGGCGGCATCACCCGCGAGCAGATCCGGCAGGCCTGCGGCATCGCGCCGCTGTCGCGCGACGACCTGCCCAGCCTGACACCGCGCGCATCCGGCACGCTGGAGGCCCACTACGCGCCCAACGCCCAGGTTCGCCTGATGGACGCCAAGGCGCTGCAGACGGGGCTGGACCTGCTGGGCGCCGAGGCAGCCCACATCGCGGTGTATTCGCGCGCCGCTCTGCGCACCCCATCGGCCCGGCTGGTGCTGCGCCGCATGCCGGATGATGCAGCGGCCGCTGCACAGCAGCTCTTTGCCGTGCTGCGCGGCTTTGACGAGCAGGGCGTGAAGCTGATCTGGGTGGAAACGCCACCCGCCACGCCGGAATGGGAAGGCGTGCGCGACCGGTTGCAGCGCGCTGCAGCAGCATAGGCAGCGTGGCACCGCAGTACGGACCAGCGCGCATTGCGCAGCACGCCATATCCGTGGGCCCGGCCTTGGCGAGCCCTGCTTTACATGGGTTCGCATTGCGTCGTTAAACTAACCGCCACTTTTCTGGAGAAATACACATGGCAGCAAATTGGATGCGTCGTACCGTTGTGGTCGCCGCATGTGCGTCGGCCGCGTTGCTTGCGGCCTGCGGTTCAAGCACCACCGAATCGGCCATCTCGCCCCAGCGCTTCATCGCGTTCGGCGATGCGGTGAGCGATGTGGGACAAAAGGGCTCGCGCTACACCGTCAACGACGGCAGCGTGAACAACTGGACGCTGCAAGTGGCCGCCAACTACGGCAAGCCCCTGGCCGCCGCCTCGGCGGGTGGCCTGAGCTATGCGGTGGGCAATGCGCGCGTCAACGCCAAACCCGACGCTGCAGGCAACACCACCACGCCCACGGTGGCCGAGCAGATCAGCACGTACCTTGCCAGCGGCAGCTTTGCAGGCAATGAGGTCGTGTTCGTCACGGGCGGCGTGAGCGACGTGATCGCCGGCATGGCCGCCGTGAACGCCGGTACCCAGACCGAGGCCCAGATGGCCGCCGCCGCCCGCAAGGCCGGCGAAGACCTGGCCGCACAGGTGCGCCGCCTGGTGAACGCCGGTGCCAAGTACGTGGTCGTGACCGGCACGTACGACCTGGGCAAGACCCCCTGGGCCAAGGCCATCAACCGCGAATCGCTGCTGTCGAACGCCAGCAGCCGCTTCAACGAAGGCCTGCTGGTGGACATCGTGGACCTGGGCGCCAACGTGCTGTACGTGGACCTGGCCTATTACGTGAACCTGTACACCAGCACACCCGGCAACTTTGGCTTCAACAACGCCACCGCGGCGGTGTGCACGTCGGTGGACGCAGGCCCTGGCATCGGCATTGGTGCAGGCCAGGTGAACTCGTCGCTGTGCAACACCTCGACCCTGCTGCCCAACGCCAACGCAACCGCCTACGTGTTCGCAGACAACGTGTACCTCACGCCGTCGGCACATCGCCAGTTCGCCACCTACGCGTACGACCGCCTGCGCGCTCGCTGGTAAGTCAGCCGGCTCCGCAGCCCCTGCCTAGGGGGCTGACGCGCAAAAAAGCCGACCCTGGGTCGGCTTTTTCATGGCCCGGCGGGCACGGATCTCGGTCCGTTACCGCGGGCAAGCGCAGGCTGCAGGCCCGAGGCCTGCAGCCGCACTGCTGCTTACTTCACCAGATCGAACAGGCCGCGCGCCTGGGCGTGGCAGAACGGTGGCTCGTAGGTGCCGTGGTAGTTGCCGTAGTACGTCGCGAACTCGGCAGAGGTCGGATCGGTAGGCGCCTTGCCTCCCGGGCCGAAAGTGGCCTGAACCAAGGGGTCCACGTCGACCGAGGTCACGTTGGTCAAACCGCGGCTGTCAAAGTCGGCCTTCATGGGGATCTGGTGCACGGCAGGCGGTACCGTGGGGTCGCCAGCGCCACCGCACAGCATCAGGCGAGATTTCGGGCTCCAGCCCAGCAAGTCCTGCTTTTTCGCGGCCACGGCCAAGGGGTGGGTTGCGCTGGTCTGGGCCCCTTGCAGGAACGCAGGCTGGAAGACTGCATCACGCGCCTGGTTTGGCGTGACGCCCGGGCCGCCAGGCAGGCGGCCGGTGGTCACCAGCGTGGTGTAGGTCAGCGTGGGGCTGGGCAACAGCGTTTCGATGTAGCTGGCATACGGTGCCTTGAACGCCTGGTTCACGTCGGTGTAGACGTCGCCGTACACCTTTTGCCACGCAGTCACCAGGAAGGGGACGAAGAACTGGTAGCCAGCGATGGCCTCCGTCAGCCGCAGAGAGCCCGACATGTTGTAGGGGCCCGCCAGGTGTGCACCGGCGACCACATTGAACTCGGTTCCGTAGTCACGTTCGGCCGCCCGGTGGGCCGCCATCGAGGCGTGACCGCCCTGCGAATAGCCGGTGAACATGACCTTGCCCGAAAGGTTGGCCCCCACCGCGCCTGCTGCGTTGCGCGCTGCACGTACCGAGTCGATGACCGTCGTGGCTTCGGAATCTGCATGCAGATAGGGGTGGAAGCTGTAGTTGGACTTCGCATAGCCCAGGTAGTCAGTGGCCACAACGGCGTAACCCTGCGCCGCGTACATGGCAGCCAGCAGGAAGGTCTCGCCATCCTGCGGGTTGGCCAGCGTCCGGGGTTTCTGCATGTCGGTGCCCTTGGCATAGGCCACCAGGGCGGCGGCGCTGGTGCAGCTGCCCGCAGGCACCAGCATCACGCCAGACGCGTTGCTGCTTTCGCCGCTCTTGGCGCCCGGCGTCACATAGTTCAGCGCAACCACCTTCACGTCGCACTTGGCTTTGCCGGTGATGGCCTGCAGGCCGCTGCCGGCCGTGCCCGCATCGATCTGGGCGGCCGTCAGTGTGGTCACCGTGGCGGGTGGGTCAATCAGCGCGCCGCGGACGGGATCGTCAGAGCCGCCGCAGGCAACAAGCAAAAGCGCGGCCGCAGCCACGCTGGTAAGGCGCAAGGGTGTCATGGATGGATTCCTCTGGTCAGAAACAGACAGGCGCATCGTGCGCGCACCTGCACTGCACCATCCATAGGGGATAACGCGCAACATCAGCCCGTCCAGACACCTGCGCGACAGCACCGCCCGGGGCGGCCGCCCCAGTGGGCGGGGGACGGCGCTTAGCCGCCCCGCCGCGCGCCGTAGAGCAGCTTCATGCCCAGGATGGCGCTGGCCAGCATCAGCGTGATGGCGTTGGCGATCACGATGGGCCACGCGCCCAGCGCCAGCCCGTAGGCCAGCCAAAGCGCCACGCCCGCGGTGAAGACGCTGTACATGCCCAGCGAAATGCCGCTCACATCGCGGGTGCGGAAGGTGTGCCAGGCTTGCGGCACGAAGCTGCAGGTGGTCAGCGTGGCGGCCAGGTAGCCGATGAGTTCAGAAAAAGGCATGGACGAGGAAGGTACCGCTGGCAAGGGCCGTGCGGCCTGCGCCGCACGGTCGGAGGAAAGAAGGACGGAGGGTCGCCGCAAGAGCGTTCACTGGTCGCGCGCGGTCCAGTCGATGAGACTGTCCAGCACGGGCCGCGCCGCCCCTGCGCCCGGGTGGTTGACCATGGCGACCAGTACGTAGCGCCGGCCGCTGGCCCCGTGCACGTAGCCCGCAATGGCCATCACGTCGCGCAGGCTACCGGTCTTGAGGTGGGCAGTGCCGGCGCGGCTCTGGCTGCGGCGCAGCGTGCCATCCACGCCGGAGATGGGCAACGATGCAACCAGTTCGGGCATCACGGGCGACGCCCAGGCCACCTGCAGCATGCGCGCCAGCGCCTGGGCCGTCAGCCGGGCGTCGCGGCTCAGGCCGGCGCCGTTGTCGGCCAGCGGCAGTTCGGCATCACCCAGGCGGGCCACCCACCACTGGCGCAGCACCTCGCGGGCACCATCGAAACTGGCCACGCCATTCTTTTGCAGCGCCAGGGTCAGGAACACCTGCTGGGCCATCACGTTGTTGCTGAACTTGTTGACGTCGCGCACCACCTCGGCCAGTGTGGGGGATGTGACCCCAAACGCGGGCTTGAGCCCCTGCGGCACCTTGCCCTCGCGCACGCTGCCGGTGAGCTTGCCGCCCAGCTCGCGCCACATGCCCTCCACGGCGCGGCCTGCAAAACCGCGCGGGTCGGCCGCCGCCACCGGCCACACCCGCTCGCCGCAAGCACCGGGATAAACGCCTTGGAACACCACCCTGGCCGGGTCGGCCAGCTCGGCGCGCAGGGCCGCGCGCCAGTCACCGCACTCGGCTCCGCGGGCCGCCAGCGCCACGGTGGCCTGGCGCTGCACGCCCGCCAGGGGTGGGTCGTACTGCACGCGCGCCAGGCCCGCAGCCGGGTCGGGCACAAAGGTCATCACCGATGACTTGTAGTTGATCAGCAGCGCATCGGGCGCGGCGTTGTAGGGGCGCAGGGGCTCGCCATCAAATCGCGCCGGGTCCTGCTCGGGCACGTCAAAGGCCGACCGGTCGAGGACGATATCGCCGATGATGACGTGGATGCCCTGCGCCTGCAGGCGGCGCATCAGCATCCACAAGCGTTCCATGACCAGCTTGGGATCGCCCCGGCCTTCGATGTAGACGTTGCCACGCAAGCTGCCATCCTGCACCGTGCCCTGTACATACACAGGGGTGTTCCAGGTATAGGCTGGGCCCAGCTGCTCGAGCGCCGCGTAAGTGGTCACCAGCTTCATCACCGATGCGGGGTTGACCGGCACCTGCGCCCGGTGGGCCAGCCGGGGCGCTGCACGGCCGCCCGGCTGCGCATCCACCACCATCACGGCCAGTGCATCGCGGGGCAGCTTGGCGCGGGCCAGCGCGGCCTCGACCTCGGCAGGCAGCGCTGTCTGGGGTGGCGCGGATGCAGGGGCTGATACGGCGGTCTGGGCCTGTGCAAGCCCAGGCAGGCCTGCGCACAGCCATGAGAAGGCAGCCACCACGAGCGCGCGCAATACAGGCAGGCGTTTGACGCCAGGGGGACGGGAGGCAGATCGCATGGCGCGAAGTCTATCGCCCGGGGCAAGGCTGGAAGCTGTGTGGCCCGGTGACAGCCGGGTGACTGGCGCCGTCCGCACCCTCCATCATCGCCCGCCGATAATCGCCCGATGCGTTTGTCTCCCCGCGCCATGGGCCTTCTGGCGGCCATCGTGACCGTCACCATCTGGACGGGGTTCATCGTGATCGCGCGCGCATCGGCGCAGCGCACGCTGGGCCCGTTCGACATTGCCCTGTTGCGCATCGTGGGCGCCAGCCTGGTCCTGGTGCCCTGGGGCTGGTGGCTGGTGCGGCGGCGCACCCGCGCGGCCATCGCCGCGGGCGCACGGCCCGCACCGTCCAGCCTGCTGGGCATCTCGCCCCTGCCGCTGCGCACCACCGCGCTGCTGGGCACGTTTGGCGGCCTGCTGTATGCCATGCTGGCCTATGCGGGGTTCTTCCATGCTCCGGCCACGCACGCCTCGGTGCTGATGCCGGGCAGCCTGCCGCTGTGGACGGCACTGCTGGCGGCCGTGATCCTGCGCGACCACATCACGCCCCTGCGCGCCGCGGGGCTGGCGCTGATCGTGGCAGGCGACCTGCTGGTAGGCGGCCGCAGCCTGCTGGCCGCGTTTGACGGCGGCGATGTGTGGAAAGGCGATGTGCTCTTCATGCTGGCGGCGTCGTGCTGGGCCACCTACAGCGTGCTGGCGCGCCGCCATGCCGTCGATGCCGTGCAAGCCACGATTGCCATCACGGCCTTTGCCTGCCTGGTGTATGTGCCCGGGTACATCCTGCTCAGCAGCCTGGGCGCCATCGCGAGCCACCTGGCAGCCGCCCCGTGGAGCGAAATCGCGTTCCACATGGCCTTTCAGGGGGGCGGCTCGGTGGTCATCTCCGGCATCAGCTTTACGCGCATGATCCAGCACTTCGGCCCGGTACGCTCGACCATGATCACCGCGCTGGTGCCCGGCCTGTCGGCCATGGGCGCCGTTGTGTTTCTGGATGAGCCCCTGCACTGGAATTTGCTGGCGGGCCTGATGCTGGTCACGGCCGGCATCCTGCTGGGGGTGCTGCGCAGGGGTCAGAATGCCCCCTCGCCCGCCACGCCACCCGCTGCCACGCCACCGGGCCGGGTGCAGGGCTGAAGCCCCACGCCCCGCCGCCGCTCTCCGCTCCATTGATTTCGCACCATGAACCTGCTCGCCTTTGACACCAGCACCGACATGCTCTCCATTGCCGTCCAGGCCGGCGGCGCCGTGTGGGAGCACCAGGGCCCGGGCGGACCGCAGGCATCGGCTACGTTGATCCCCGCGGTCAGTAACCTGGTGGCACAGGCCGGCTGCTCTTTTGACACGCTGGACGTCATCGTCTTTGGCCGTGGCCCCGGTTCGTTCACCGGGCTGCGCACGGCCTGCGCGGTGGCCCAGGGCCTGGCGTTTGGCGCACGCGGGGGCCAGGGCATACCCGTGCTGCCGGTAGACACCCTGCTGGCCGTGGCCGAGGAAGCCCGCCACCGCCACGGCGCCGAGCGCGTGGTGGCCGTGCTCGATGCGCGCATGGACGAGGTCTACCACGCACGCTGCGAATGGCAGGCGGCCACCGGGCAGTGGGTGGCCGACGCCGATTTCGGCCTTTCGTCGCCCGAACAGGTGCTGGTGCCCGATGGCTGGACCGTGGCGGGCAATGCGCGCCCGCCCTACGGCGAACGCCTGGCCCCGGGCGCAACCCACGTCCATGCCCTTCCCACCGCTGCTGCCCTGCTGCGGCTGGCGCCGGCCCTGCTGGCTGCTGGGGGTGCCGTGCCTGCCAGCGATGCGCTGCCCCGCTACATTCGCGATAAAGTGGCGCAAACCACCGCCGAACGCGCTGCCCTGCGGGCTGCTGCCGCACCTGCGGCCTGATCCGCCTTGTGCCGCCAACCACCTCCGCACGCGATAGGAGTGCCCGCGCGGCCGCACTGTCCACCCTGAACCGTTGAAGCCCCCTGTTTCCGCATGAGCGCCCTGCCCACACCGCCGTCTGCCGCCACCCCCGCCGAAGTGCGCTTTCAGGCACTGACGCTGGCCCAGCTCGATGCCGTGCTGGACGTGGAGCAACGCGCGTACTCGCACCCATGGACGCGCGGCAATTTCACCGATGCGATGGCATCGGGCTACCAGGCCCAGCTGCTGATGGCCGATGACCAACTGCTGGGCTACTTTGTGGCGATGATGGGCGTGGACGAAGTGCACTTGCTCAACATCACCGTGGCGCCGGAGTTCCAGCGCCAGGGCTGGGCCCGCATGCTGCTGGATGCCCTGGCACTGTGGGCCCGCGGCCAGGGCGCCCAGTGGCTGTGGCTGGAAGTGCGCATGAGCAACCTGCGGGCCCAGCACATCTACCAGGCCAACGGCTTTCGGCGCGTGGGCGAGCGCAAACGCTACTACCCTGCGGCAGGCGGCGAGCGCGAAGATGCGGTTGTCATGAGCCTGGCACTTTGAACGACACCGGACGACGCCTTTACGCCTTTGTTTCACACCCCACCCCGATTGCACACATGAGCCTTCCACTGGATGCGCGGCAGCGCGCAATGCTGCAGGAAATGGGCATCACCGTCTGGAGCGATGGCGGTGCCACCGCGCGCGAAGCGGCGACGGCTGCCACGGGTGTGCCGGCTGCCACCGCCGGGCGCGGTCCGGCAGAGCCCGGAATGCGGTCTGCTGCGCCGGTGGCGGTGGCAGTGGCCGATACGGTTACGCCCCACCAGCCACCGGCAGCCGAGCCCCACCCTGCGCGGCCGGGCGCGCCAGCGCAGTCGCCCGCCATGCAGGCGCCCCTCGGTGCGAACGGGAACGCGCTGGTGCTGCACCCGCCGCGCCTGCTGTACCCGGCGGCAGACCCGGCCGCGGTGCCGGCGGGCCTGGGCTCCGGCTGGCTGATCGTCACCGAGTGCCCCACCCCGACGGATCCGCTGGCGGGCGACACCGGCCGGCTGCTCGACAACATGCTGCGGGCCATGCAGCTGCACCGCCACCCTCGCGTGTTCCTCACGGCCGTGGAGCGCAACGGGGCGGCACTGGCAGCCATCGACGACACCCCCGGCGCGCTGGACGCCACCGTGGCAGATCTGCAGCCCGCCATGGTGCTGGTGCTGGGCCATGTCGCGGCCCGAGCGGCACTGGCCCGCAGCGAACCCCTGGGCCGCCTGCGCGCGGGGCCGCACCAGATCGCCGGGTTTCCCGCGGTGGTTACCTACGACGCGGCCTTTTTGCTGCGCTCGCAGGACAACAAGGCCGCAGCCTGGGCCGACCTGTGCCGTGCGCTGGCCATCGTGCGGGCTTGAACCTGTCCGCGGCACCACCGTACTGTCTTGTTGCAGTGCCATAATCCGCCGCCTGCCCACCCATCAAACCTGACGGAGACAGCTCCTTGGAAACCTACCCCAGTTGGTAGCTTTCAACTCCCGGCCTGCCGCGGGGTTTGAAAGCACCCCACCGCCCCACCGCAGACGCCACATGACCCGGGAGTGAGCCCATGCTCAACATCTTTACGCTTGCCAATGGCCGGCTGTTCCAGGAAGAAATCGAATCGCTGGAAGAGCTGACCAAGTTCCAGCCGATCTGGGTGGACCTGGAAGCCCCCACCCTGGAAGAAAAGCGCTGGATCAAGCAGCACTACGGCCTGTCCATCCCCGAGGATGCGATGGACGAGGACATTGAGGAATCCGCCCGCTTCTACGAAGAAGACAACGGCGAGCTGCACATCCGCAGCGACTTCTTGATCGATGACGACGAAGATCCCCGTTCGGTGCGCGTGGCCTTCATCCTGAACCAGCACAACGCCAACCTCAAAAGCCGGGGCGTGCTGTTTTCCATCCACGACGAAGACGTGCCGGTGTTCCGCCTGCTGCGCATGCGCGCACGCCGCGCGCCGGGGCTCATCGAGGATGCCAAGGAAGTGCTGCTCAAGCTGTTTGATGCCGACGCCGAGTATTCGGCCGACACGCTCGAAGGCATCTACGACGAGCTGGAGCTGGTGAGCAAGCAGGTGCTGGCCGGCGACGTGACCGACACCCGCGCCGGCGAGGTGCTGGCCGCCATCGCGCGCCAGGAAGACTTGAACGGCCGCATCCGCCGCAACGTGATGGACACGCGCCGCGCAGTGAGCTTCATGATGCGCTCCAAGATGCTCAACGCCGAGCAGTTCGAGGAAGCCCGCCAGATCCTGCGCGACATCGAGTCACTCGACAACCACACGGCGTTCCTGTTCGACAAGATCAACTTTTTGATGGACGCCACGGTCGGTTTCATCAACATCAACCAGAACAAGATCATCAAGATCTTCTCGGTGGCCAGCGTGGCGCTGCTGCCACCCACGCTGATCGCCAGTGTGTACGGCATGAACTTTCAGTACATGCCCGAGCTGGCGCAGACCTGGGGCTACCCGTACGCACTGGGCCTGATGGTGGCCAGCGCGCTGGGGCCCATGTGGTACTTCCGCAAGCGGGGCTGGTTGAAATAGGCTCCCCCCTGTGGCGCTAACGCGCCTTCCCCCCTGTGGGGGGACCCCTCCAGCGGCCCGGCAAAGCCGGTTCCGCGGTGGCGCTGGCCCTGGGGCGTGCCGGTGTCACGGGGCGGTCAGCCACTGGACCGGCTGCATGGCTGAAATCCGGGTCAAATCACGCCCTAACGCTTGTATTCACTGAATTTTTAGCTATTATTTTTATAGCAACCGCATGAGATTGAGCAGGATGTGCTCGGCATAGCGGCTGGCCACGGACTGCACGAATGCGGCGAAATCGACGTGGGCGGTGTCGTCCGCGCGGTCGGAGATGGTGCGCATGGCGGCAAAGGGCATGCCGTAGTCGTGGCATACCTGGGCGACGGCGGCACCTTCCATCTCCACGGCCAGTACCTTGTGGCCGCCGTCCTGCAGGGCGGTGCGCAGGCGCAGCACCTCGTCGGCGGCACTCACAAAGCGGTCGCCACTGGCCACGAGGCCGTGGTGAAGCCGTGGCGGGGCAGACGTGCCGGCGGTCGCCTGGAGCGAAGTTTTAGGGTCAAAATGGCTTGTCACGCCCGTCAGATAAGCGCCGGCAGCTCCTGAAAGCAGAGCAGTCAGCTCCGCATCGCAGACGAACCGGTGCCGCGCGTAGCCTGGCACCTCCCAGCGCGGGAACAGGGGCGACACGTCCAGGTCGTGCTGCAGGTAGTCTTGGGCCACCACCACATCACCCACCTGCACGCCATCGCCCACGCCACCGGCCACGCCGGTGAACACGATGCGTGCCACGCCGAAGCGTTCGATCAATGCCGTGGCCGTGGTGGCCGCCGCGACCTTGCCGATGCCCGAGAGCGCCAGCACCACGGCACGCCCCTCGATATCGCCCGTCCAGAAAGCGCGCCCCGCGTGCGTCACGCGCTGCGGCCTCGCAAGGTGGTGGACAAGCGTGCTCTGCTCTTCAGGCAGCGCGCTCAGGATGGCGGTGGTCATGGAATCTCCAAATGACAAAGGCGGCCGACAAGGCCGCCTGAGGTACTGAAACGGTCCGGGCCGCCATGCAGCCCGGACGCACCGGTCACTTCTTGTCGCGCAGTTCGCGGCGCAGGATCTTGCCCACGGGGGTCTTGGGCAGCTCGGTGCGGAACTCGATCACCTTGGGCTGCTTGTAGCCCGTGAGCTCGGCGCGGCAGAACTCCTTGACCTGGGCTTCGGTGAGCGACGGATCCTTCTTGACGATCACGAGCTTGACCGCTTCGCCGGTCTTCTCGTCGGGCACGCCCACCACAGCGCATTCGAGCACGCCGGGGCAGTTGGCCACCACTTCCTCAACCTCGTTCGGGTACACGTTGAAGCCGCTGACCAGCACCATGTCCTTCTTGCGGTCCACGATCTTGAAGTAGCCGCGGGCGTCCATGATGCCGATGTCGCCCGACTTGAAGTAGCCGTCTTCGGTCATGACCTTGGCGGTTTCGTCGGGGCGCTGCCAGTAGCCGGCCATCACCTGAGGGCCCTTGATGGCGATCTCGCCAGGCTGGCCCAACGTGGTGACTTCATGGCCGTCGTCATCCAGCAGCTTCATGTACGTGCCGGGAATCGGCACACCGATGGTGCCGGTGAACTCGGTGCTGGTCACCGGGTTGCAGCTGGCCGACGGGCTGGTTTCCGACAGGCCATAGCCTTCGCACACCGCGCAGCCGGTCTTCTCCAGCCAGAGCTTGGCCACGGCGCCCTGCACGGCCATGCCGCCGCCCAGCGAGACCTTGAGGTTCTTCCAGTTGACGGTGTTGAAGTCGGGGTGGTTGGCCAGGCCGTTGAACAGCGTGTTGACTGCCGGGAAGCTGTGGAACGTGTGCTTGGACAGCTCCTTGAGCACGGCAGGCAGGTCGCGCGGGTTGGGGATCAGGATGGTCTTGCCGCCGGTGCGCATGCTCAGCATCATGTTCACCGTGAAGGCGAAGATGTGATACAGCGGCAGCGCGCACACGCTGGTGGGCTGCTGGCCTGCCGGGATCTTGTTCATCACGGGCTTGTTCCACGCCTCGGACTGCAGCACGTTGGCGAGGATGTTGCGGTGCAGAAGCACAGCGCCCTTGCTCACGCCCGTGGTGCCGCCGGTGTACTGCAGCAGGGCAATGTCATCGGGGCGGATATCGGTCTTGCGCAGCGTGCCGCGGGTGCCCTGGGCCACCGCGTCGTTGAAGCGCACGGCGCCGGGCAGCTCGTAGGCAGGCACCATCTTCTTGACGTTGCGAACCACGTAGTTCACCAGGGCACCCTTGAGCAGGCCCAGCTGGTCGCCCATGGCGCACAGCACCACATGCTTGACGGGCGTGTTGGCAATGCAGCTTTGCAGCGTGGCAGCAAAGTTCTCGATGATGACGATGGCCTTGGCGCCGGAGTCCTTGAGCTGGTGCTCCAGCTCGCGCGGCGTGTACAGCGGGTTGACATTGACCACCACAAAGCCTGCGCGCAGGATGGCCGCCACCGTGACCGGGTACTGCGGCACGTTGGGCATCATGATCGCGACGCGGTCACCCTTGGCCAGCCCCAGGCCCTGCAGGTAGGCGGCGAAGGCGTTGCTCAGCGAATCGGTCTGGGCGTAGGTCACGTCCTTGCCCATGAAGCTGTAGGCCACGCGGTCCGAATACTTGGAGAACGCCTCGTCCATCAGCGCCACGAGGGAGGGGTACTGCGAGGGGTCGATGTCGGCAGGCACGCCTTGGGGGTACGAAGCAAGCCAGGGGCGGTCGGTCATTTTTTTGTCTCCTGATGGGTTTTATTGAAATTCGAAAGCGTTTTTAAGCACGGCCGTGCTTTTATGGACGGCGGGATTATGCCCGCCAGCCTCTCAACTCTTGAGCACGACCAGCACTTCATCCAGCATTTTCTTGGCGTCGCCAAAGAGCATGCGGTTGTTTTCCTTGTAGAACAGCGGGTTGTCCACCCCTGCGTAGCCCGAGGCCATCGAGCGCTTCATCACGATCGAGGTCTTGGCCTTCCACACCTCGAGCACGGGCATGCCGGCGATGGGGCTTGAAGGGTCGTCGAGCGCGCTGGGGTTCACGATGTCGTTGGCGCCGATGACCATGGCCACGTCGGTGTCCGGGAAGTCCTCGTTGATCTCGTCCATCTCCATGACGATGTCGTATGGCACCTTGGCCTCGGCCAGCAGCACGTTCATGTGGCCGGGCATGCGCCCCGCCACCGGGTGGATGGCAAAGCGCACGTTCACACCCTTTTCGCGCAGGGTCTTGGTGATCTCGTACACCGTGTGCTGCGCCTGGGCCACGGCCATGCCGTAGCCGGGCACGATGATGACGCTCTTGGCATCACGCAGCAGCTCGGCCGTCTCGGCAGAGCTCACGGGCACGGCCTCGCCTTGCGGTTCAGCAGGGTCGCCCTTCTTGGCAGGCGCGCCCGCACCCGAGCCAAACCCCCCCGCAATCACGCTGATGAAGTTGCGGTTCATGGCGTTGCACATGATGTAGCTCAGGATGGCCCCCGAAGAACCCACCAGCGCACCCGTGACGATGAGCAGATCGTTGCTGAGCATGAAGCCCGTAGCCGCTGCCGCCCAGCCCGAATAGCTGTTGAGCATGGACACCACCACCGGCATGTCGGCACCACCAATGGCCATCACCATATGGATGCCGAACAGCAGCGCGATGGCGGTCATCACCATCAGGGGGACCATGCCCTGCTCGATGGTTTCGGCGCGCAGGAATTCACGGCCAAACCAGATGACGACCAGCAGCGCGGTCAGGTTGAGCCAGTGGCGACCAGGCAGCAGCAGCGGCTTGCCGCCGATCTTGCCGTTGAGCTTGCCAAAGGCGACCAGCGAACCTGAGAACGTGACGGCGCCAATCAGGATGCCGACATAGATCTCCACTTCATGGATGACCTTTTCGGCGCCCTGCAGCTGGATGGACGTATCCACGTAGCTGGCAAAACCCACCAGGCAGGCCGCCAAGCCCACCAAGCTGTGCATCAGTGCCACCAGCTCGGGCATCTGGGTCATCTTCACGACCTTGGCCGCATACAGGCCGATGCCGCCGCCAATCACCAGCGCGCCCACGATCCAGGCGACACCAGCGGGGCTGACGCGGGGGCCGAACACGGTCGCCAGCACCGCCAGCGCCATGCCGACCATGCCGAACAGATTGCCGCGGCGCGAGGTCTCGGGGTTGGAGAGCCCGCCCAGGCTCAGGATGAACAAAATGGCCGCGCCCAGATAGGCCACGGTAGCGAGACTTTGGGACATGTTGGGTGCTCCTCGTTCTTCTTGTCGTTATCGGATTACTTGCGGAACATGGCGAGCATGCGGCGCGTGACCGCAAAGCCACCGAACATGTTGACGGCCGTGAGCACCAGTGCGGCAAACGCCAGCCACAGGATGAGGGTGTCGGGGCGCCCGTTGACACCGGCATCGGGCGGCGCAATCTGCACCAGCGCCCCGATGGCGATGATGCTGGAGATGGCATTGGTCACGCTCATCAGCGGGGTGTGCAGCGCAGGCGTCACATTCCACACCACCATGTAGCCGATGAAGCAGGCCAGCACGAACACCGTGAAGTGGCCCAGGAAGGCCACCGGCGCGTAGGCACCAATGGCCCAGAACAGCACGGCCAGTACGGCAAACACAATGGTCAGCGTCTTGGCCGACATGGGTGCACCGGTGCCGTGGCTCGATTTCTTGGCAGCCACCGGTGCGGCCGCTGGTTTGGGCGCAGGCGCGGCCGCCTGCTTCAGGGGCGGTGCAGGCCAGGTGATGGCGCCATCCTTGACCACTGTGAGGCCACGGATCGCGTCGTCTTCCATGTTGACCACGGCCACACCGTCCTTGGCCTTGCACAGCTCTTCGGTCAGGCGCAGCAGGTTGGTGGCGTACAGCGTGGACGACTGCTTGGCCAGGCGCGAGGCCAGATCGGTGTAGCCGACGATGGTCACGCCATGGCGCACCACGGCTTCGCCGGGCACCGTGAGCTCGCAGTTGCCGCCTTGCTCAGCGGCCATGTCCACGATCACGCTGCCGGGCTTCATGCTCTGCACCATCTCGGCGGTGATGAGCTTGGGCGCGGGCTTGCCGGGGATCAGCGCGGTGGTGATGATGATGTCGGCGTCCTTGGCCTGCTCCGCATACATCTTGCGCTGCGCGGCCTGGAAACCCTCGCTCATGACCTTGGCGTAACCGCCGCCGCCCGAGCCTTCTTCCTCGTAGTCCACCTTGACGAACTCACCGCCCAGCGACTTGACCTGGTCGGCCACCTCGGCACGGGTGTCGTTGGCGCGCACGATGGCGCCCAGGTTGGCTGCGGTGCCAATGGCGGCCAGGCCTGCCACGCCAGCGCCTGCAATGAACACCTTGGCCGGTGGCACCTTGCCCGCGGCCGTGATCTGGCCGTTGAAAAAGCGGCCGAAGGCATTGGCTGCCTCGATGACAGCGCGGTAACCGCTCACGCCTGCGGTGGAGGTCAGCGCATCCATCTTCTGGGCGCGCGAGAGCGTGCGCGGCAGGCAGTCGATGGCCAGCACGGTGGCCTTGCGGGACGCCAGCTGCTGCATCAGGTCGGGGTTCTGGGCGGGCCAGATGAAGTCGATAAGGATCGTGCCCTCACGCATCAGCGCCACTTCGTCACTGCTGGGCGGGCGCACCTTGAGGACAATGTCGGCCGCTGCCCAGAGTGAGGCAGTGTCTGCGACGACCTCGGCACCGGCAGCGCGGTAAGCGTCATCGCTGAAATTGGCCGCATCCCCTGCGCCCGATTCCACCGACACAGAAAAGCCCAGCTTGATCAGTTTTTCCACCACGTCGGGCACGGTGGCCACGCGCTTTTCTCCGGGGAATGTCTCCCGCGGCACGCCAATGCGCTGCGGCTGCGGTACTGGGCTTGTCTGCATCAGAGGTCTCCTCAAGTATTTGAAATCGTCATGCGAGGCCGCCAGAGGGGGCTATCGCTGGCTAGCGGCTGGCGGTTGGCATTGGCAAGGGAAACGGGGGAATGGCCAGGTAGCCATCCGCCATACCGACACTCAGGCGCGCCGCCTCGGACACGTCACGGGCCCACTGGACCGCCGGGCGGCCCGCTGCCAGAAACTCCATGTTGTTGGTGGCCTTGGGTTGCACCAGCCGATGGTCTACCAGTGCATCCACCTCCACCCAGGCGCCTGCCTCGGTGACATAGCGGTAGCTCAGATACGCGTAGGGTGTGCTCAGGGAGATATTGCGGCTGGCAAGCCATTGAACGAGGTCTGGCCGGTTCTTTTCCAGCCATTTGGGGCTGCTGCCCCAGGGCTTCAGGCGCAGGCAGTCGACCCGCACCGGGCTGCCCGAGGTGGCATCTTCCACCATGACATTGAGCTGGGCAGGGCACGTACCCATGTTCTGGGGGGCACCACGGAGGTCCCCCGTGCGGTTGGTGTGTACACGCAGCACGGCCAGCCATTCGCCCTGCGTGCCCCGCAGGCCGGCCGCGCGCGTCTCCAGCGGCAGGCGCCCGGCGGAGCCCGGTGCAGCCGCGTCAGCAAGTCCCAGGTCTTGCCATGCACCAGGGGGCAGGACGAGGCGCGCACGGCCGACCGGGTGTTCTATCTTGGGGGGAACAGTCAGCGGTGCGCAGGCCACCAACAGCACGGCCATGGCACAGGGCAGCAGACACCGGAACTGGGAAATCATCAGAGTCATAACAGGTAGCTTTGTACGGATGACGCCATCATCCCATGGCGTTCAAACCAGGCTGACCGAAGCCCTGCCGGGCGCGCGAAACGGGACAGCAGCAGTGTTTCGGCATGTTGTTTTCGGCCGCCGGTTCGGCAGGTTTTTCTGCCTGACACGCGCCCCGCAGGAAGCTGACCGCGAGCTTACATGAAGAAATACTTATCGCTGTCGCGTTTGTCTGATGTAGAGAGAACTACCCAGACAAACCAAGGGTTCACGAGCATTCGGCAGGCAACGCAGGCGTGAAAAAGCGCCCGGCCACACAAGGCGGCGGGGCGCTCGGGCGCTGGCGGGGCGCGGTCAGTTCACCACTTGGGCAAGCGCTCCGGAGGCGTACTGCGCGGCGATGACCTGCAGGCTGTGGCCCTTGACCTTGGAGCCCTGGCCTTCGCAGCCGAACTCCAGGTAGCGCTGCTTGCACACGGCCTTGGCGGCCTCGCGGGCGGGCTTGAGCCATTCGCGGGCATCGAACTTGTCGGGGTTCTCGAAAAGGAACTTGCGCACGGCACCCGTCATGGCCAGGCGAATGTCGGTGTCGATGTTGATCTTGCGCACGCCGTGCTTGATGGCTTCCTGGATCTCTTCGACCGGCACGCCGTAGGTTTCCTTCATCTTGCCGCCGTACTGGTTGATGATGGCCAGCAGTTCGGGAGGCACCGACGAGGAGCCGTGCATCACCAGGTGGGTGTTGGGAATGCGCTTGTGGATTTCCTTGACGCGGCTGATGGCCAGGATGTCGCCCGTGGGCTTGCGGCTGAACTTGTAGGCGCCGTGGCTGGTGCCGATGGCAATGGCCAGCGCGTCGAGCTGGGTGGCCTTCACAAAGGTCGCGGCCTCCTCGGGGTCGGTCAGCATCTGGCTGTGGTCGAGCTTGCCCACGGCGCCAATGCCGTCTTCCTCGCCGGCGTCGCCGGTTTCCAGGTTGCCCAGGCAGCCCAGTTCGCCTTCCACGGTGACGCCCACCTTGTGGGCCATGTCCACCACCTTGCGGGTCACTTCGACGTTGTATTCAAAGCTCGACGGCGTCTTGCCGTCTTCCATCAGCGAGCCGTCCATCATCACGGAGCCAAAGCCCAGGTCGATGGCGCCCTGGCAGATCTTGGGCGACGTGCCGTGGTCCTGGTGCATCACCAGCGGGATGTGCGGGAAGGCTTCCACGGCGGCCTGGATCAGGTGCTTGATGAAGGGCTCGCCCGCGTACTTGCGCGCACCGGCGCTTGCCTGCAGGATCACCGGCGCGCCCACCTCGTCGGCCGCGGCCATCACGGCCTGCACCTGCTCCAGGTTGTTGACGTTGAAGGCAGGGATGCCATAGCCGTTGCTGGCAGCATGGTCGAGCAGTTCGCGCATCGAGACGAGAGGCATGGTCGTAAGGTCCGGTGGGAGGGTTGAAAAACGGAGCAGCCGGCGCGTGCGGGTAGCGTGCCAGCACCGGCTCCTGCGGCCGTAACCGCGTTGTAACCCGCAATTTTAACCGGCGGCCTGCGCAGTCGATGTAGGCAAATCCAGCCGGAAGGAAGTCGTAAAAGTCGGACCCGGCGCGGCCGGTGCGAACCGGCCGCCATGCAGGTCGGCCACCCGACGCAGGATTTCATGCCCCAGGTGCAGGCTGTCCACTGGGCGCCGGGCGGGTGCGGCTGCCTCGCCAGCCAGCGTGCGCCCGCCATCGTCGGACACCTGCAGCCAGGCCCCCATCTGCGGCGCCTGGCCCACCTCGACGGCAATGCGGGTGCCGTCTGGCGTGTGCTTGAGCGCGTTTTCCAGCAAATTGCGCACCGCGATGTCCAGCAGCACCGCGTGGCCTTGCACCACCACCCCGGGCGGTGCCACCAGGGCAACGTCATCGCCGCGCTGCCAGGCGGCCTGGGCGTAATCTGCACAGACATCGCGCACCAGGGCAGACAGATCCACCGGCGCCTTGGTCTCGTGAAGTTCGGCCCGGCTGGCCCGCGCCAGCGCCAGCAGCTGGTTGAGCACATGGCCGGCGCGCAAGGCATCCTGGCCAATGCGCGTCACCGCCTCGGTGCGGGCGCAAGCGTCCAGCTCGCCTTCCAGCGCCCGGGCCTGCAGGGCGATGGATGACAGCGGCGTGCGCAGCTCGTGCGCCACCTCGTTGGCCAGCCGCCGCTCCCGCACCATGGCCTCGTGCTGGCGGTCCAGCAGCGTGTTGATCGATGTCACCACCGACGCAAACTCGCTCCACGAATGCCGCACCGCCAGGCGCTGGGCACTGGCAGGGTCCAGCGCCGCCACATCGGCCGACAAGGCATACAAGGGGCGCAGACCGCGCCACAGTGCCAGCCCGAGCGCGAGTGCCACCACCGGCAAAAGCCACAGGCCGGGCTCGATCATCTGGTCGGCGATGTCGTCTGCCAGTTCGTCACGCTCGCTCAGCTCCACCAGCACCATGATCTTGCGGGCGCGAGCGACATCCCACTGCGAAAACGTGCGCCACACCGTCGCCGGTGCTCCCAGCGTGAGGTTGGCAAAACCCTCGGCCGCTGCAAATGGCGGCAGGGGCGCCCTGCCGCTTCGGGCCAGCACCGCCCCTTGGGCGTCCCACTGGACCACGCTGAGGGACTGCTGGTAATCGTGCGCCTTGAGCCACGGTGTGGGTACGCGCTCGGTCAGTTCGGCGTCCGGTGCAACCTCGGCAGTGCGCAGGTTCAGCAGCAGGGAGGCCACGCCCGCCAGGTGGCCATCGGTCAGTTCATCGGCTTCATGCACACCGGTCCGGTAGCCCACATAGACAAAGCTGGCCCACACCAGGGCCAGCGCACCCAGTGACCAGAGCATCAACTGCCTCGTCAGCGATGGCTTGCGGCCATGGCCTGGAACCAAGTGGCCAGAACCGGACGTCACGTCCGCTCCTCCTGCGGCATGAAGTAGCCGACACCGCGCATGGTCTGGATGCACGCACTGCCCAGCTTGCGGCGCAGGTGGTGGATGTGCACCTCCACCGCATTGCTTTCAATGGCCGCGTCCCAGCTGTACAGGCGCTCCTCGATCTGCTGGCGCGACAGCACCCGGCCACGCGCCTCCAGCAGCACCAGCAGGACCGAAAACTCACGCGGTGACATGTCGACCGGCTGCCCTGCCTGGCGTACGCTGCGGACGGCAGGGTCCAGCTCGATATCGCGGTAGCGGATGACCGGGGACGCACGCCCCGCAGCGCGTCGCAGCAGGGCCCGCAAGCGGGCATCCAGTTCGTCCACATCGAAGGGCTTGCTCAGGTAGTCATCTGCGCCTTCGTCCAGCCCTGCGATGCGCTGGTGCACCTGGTCGCGAGCCGTCACGATCAGGACCGGCGTGGCGGGGTCGGGCAAGGCCTGCGCCGCCCCGCTGGGGGCCGGACTCAGGCGCAGGCGCCGCAGCAGCTCGGTGCCGTCGCCATCGACCAGCCCAAGGTCGAGCAGCACGGCGTCAAAGCGCTCGGCGCGAAGCGCGCTCCATGCAGTGGCCACGCCATCACTCACGTCCACTGCGTAACCGCGTTGCTGCAGATTGGCACGCAGACCGCTGGCAATGCCGGGATCGTCTTCCACCACGAGAATTCGCATTGGCCGATTGTCGCAGCGATGCGCCAGCGCCCAAGGCCGCTGCCGTGCCCCTGTTGTTAAGACGGGGTTAAGCGGCGGTCGGTACCGTTGGCGCGATGCCCGAAAGCCACGACACCCCCCTCCCACCAGACCACCGCCGCCGTGCGCCCTTGTGGTGGACGCTCGCGGGGTTGGCCTTCGTGGCCGCATGGGACGCCGCAGAGGCAGACCTGGCCCTGGCGCAGCCGTTTGGCACGGCTGGCGGATTCCCGTGGCGGGACCACTGGTTTCTGGTGCAGGTCATGCACGAGGGCCCCCGGCGCCTGGGCTGGCTGCTGGTGCTGCTGCTGACCCTTTCCGTGTGGTGGCCGCGCGGCATGCTGCGCCGCATCGATGCTTCCGCACGGCTCCAGATGGCCGCAAGCGCGCTGGCGGCGCTGGCGGTGGTCAGCATTACCAAGAACCTCAGCGCCACCAGCTGCCCATGGGATCTGGCCCAGTTCGGCGGCGTGGCGCGGTACGTGCCGCACTGGGCGCTGGGCGTCCTCGATGGCGGTGGCGGGCGCTGCTTTCCGGCAGGCCACGCATCGGCCGGTTTCGCTTTTGTCGGGGGCTACTTCGCGTTGCGGCGCACAGAAGCGGTCGCTGCAAGGTGGTGGCTGGCAGCAGCGCTGCTTGCCGGCTTTGTGCTCGGCGGCGCGCAACAGGTGCGCGGCGCGCACTTCATGAGCCATACGCTGTGGACGGCCTGGCTGTGCTGGACGACCGGCTGGTTGTGCGACCTGGCCGCCCGCGCACTGCGCACCCGCTACCCGGCTTTTGCGACCACCGCCACGCCACCGGACGCGCCGGGCGCATCTGGCGCGTCGGCCTGACGCGCCAGATGCCCTGGCGAATCAGCCTCAGCTGGCCACGCAGATCTTGAGCATGTTGGTGCCGCCGGGGGCACCCATGGGCTCGCCGCAGGTGATGGCGTACACGTCGCCCTTTTGCACAATGTTGCGGCTCTTGAGATGGCGCTCGGCCTGCTCCAGCGCAGTGTCGCGGTCCGCGCTGGTGTCCATCAGCAGGGGGCGCACGTTGCGGTACATGGCCATCTTGCGCTGCGTGGCCACCTTGGGCGTCAGCGCGTAGATCGGGATGTCGATGCTGTGGCGGCTCATCCACAGCGCCGTGGCACCGCTGTCGGTCATGGCCACGATGGCCTTGGCACCCAGGTGGTGGGCCGTGAACAGTGCGCCCATCGCGATCGACTGGTCGATGCGACCAAACGTCTGGCCCGTGAAATCGGCATCCAGGTGGTGGTCTTCCGCAGCCTCTGCCGCGGCGCAGATGGTGGCCATCTCTTCCACGGTTTCCAGCGGATAGCGGCCGGCGGCAGTCTCGGCGCTGAGCATCACCGCGTCAGTCCCGTCGAGCACGGCGTTGGCCACGTCGCTCACCTCGGCGCGCGTGGGCACAGGCGCGGTGATCATGCTTTCCATCATCTGTGTGGCAGTGATCACGACCTTGTCGAGTACGCGCGCCATGCGGATCATTTTTTTCTGCAAGGCAGGCACAGCGGCATTACCCACCTCCACCGCCAGATCGCCACGCGCTACCATGATGCCGTCGGAAACGCGCAGGATGGCTTCCAGGTGCGGGATGGCTTCGGCACGCTCGATCTTGGCGATCAGGCCGGGCTTGTGGCGGTACTCGGAGGCAGCCACGTTGCAGAGCTGGCGCGCCATTTCCATGTCGGTCGCGTTCTTGGGGAAACTCACCGCCACATAGTCGGCCTGGAAGCTCATCGCGGTGCGGATGTCTTCCATGTCCTTGGCGGTCAGCGCCGGCGCCGTCAGGCCACCGCCCTTCTTGTTGATGCCCTTGTTGTTCGAGAGCTCCCCGCCGATCTTCACGGTGGTGTGCACCTCTTCGCCGCGCACGGCGTCGACCGTGAGCACGATCAGGCCGTCGTTGAGCAACAGCAGATCGCCGGCCTTCACGTCGCGCGGCAGCTCCTTGTAATCGAGGCCCACGCCGTTGATGTCGCCCGGCTCGGTGCGCGATGCGTCCAGTACGAACTTGGCGCCCGACTCGAGCTGAACCTTCCCTTCGGCAAACTTGCCCACGCGGATCTTCGGGCCTTGCAGGTCGGCCATGATCGCGACCTCGCGCCCGGCGCGCTGGGCCGCAGCCCGCACCGTGGCGGCGCGGTCGATATGGTCCTGCGCCTTGCCGTGGCTGAAGTTCAGTCGGACCACATTCACGCCTGCGCGGATCATGGCCTCCAGCAGCGCCGGGTCGCTGGAGGCGGGGCCCAGGGTGGCAACGATCTTGGTGGCGCGGCGTGTTGGCATCTGTTGTCTCTTTCGGTGGTTTTGTAATCGGGTTTCCAATTCTCACACGACGCGGTTACATGGCCGTTACCACCGCGGCAGCAACCCCGCAACTTGCAAGCTGCGCTGCACGGCGCGCTCAGAGCAAAGGCATGGACAGGGCGTGGGCCAGCACATGGGCCGTGATGGCGGCCTCCAGCCCGCGGCGCGCAAACAGCCAGCCTGCCAGCAGCCCGAATGCGGTGTTGCCCACCAGCACGAACAGCACCACCGGCGCAGTCAGCGCACCGGCCATGGCCTGCGCGGCCGGCAAGTGGCCCAGCGCAAAAAGCACGGCACTGACCAGCACGGCGATGGCGATCAGCACCGGGCGCGGCGCCCCGCTACCCCGCTGGACTGTGCGCCACGCCGCCCACAGCACCAGCGTCATCACACCCCAGCGCACCAGCAGTTCCTCGGTGATGCCGCCGTACAGCAGCTTGACGAGCACGGTGCCGATGTCGGTGGTCGCAGCCGCAGGCCGAAGCGCCTCGGGTGCCATCGCGGAGAGCGCCACCAGCCATGCGGCACCGGCCATACCGCCCCACACGCCAGGCAACAGCCAGCGCGCGGGCGCAGCCTGCCCACCCGGCCCGCCCGCCAGCCACGCGGACACAACAGGCGCCCCAAGCCCCACCCGGGGCGCCAGCAGCACGCCCACCGCCACAGCCAGCGCCAGCATCACGGCCGTCTGCAAGCCACTGAGCAGCAGCACGGCCCACAGCGGTATGGGAAGCAAAGCCTGGCTGGCCGCCAGCGGCGGCAGCAGGGCCCACACCACAGCCACTACGCCCGGCATGCCCAGCAGCCACAGGGCAATGCCCAGGCGCCAGCGTTTCGGCGCGCCATCGGGCGGCGTCAGGGGATGTTCCGCACCGCTGGCAGAGGCGCTCATTTCAGGCCGGTTTTCCATGCCTCAGCACAGCCGTCAGTCGCGCATCAGCGCTTCGATCTCGTCCGCCTTGACCGGCACGCCGCGCGTGATCAGCTCGCAACCCGACTCGGTGACGATGGCGTCGTCCTCGATGCGGATGCCGATGTTGTGGAACGGCTCGGGCACGCCCGGCGCGGGGCGCACATAGATGCCAGGCTCAATCGTGAGCACCATGCCGGGCCGAAGCACACGGCTGGGTCGGTTGGTGATGGTCTCGCCAGACAAAGGGTCCTTGCGCGCGCTGGTCTGGCCTACTTCGCCGGGCTCCACGTAGCTGCCGCAATCGTGCACGTCCATGCCCAGCCAGTGGCCGGTGCGGTGCATGTAGAACTGGAAGTACGCCCGCTGCTCGATGACGTCCTGCGCGGTGCCCGCCTTGTTCCGGTCCAGCAGCCCCAGGTCGAGCATGCCCTGCGCCAGCACGGCCACGGTGGCGTCGTGCGGGTCGGTAAAACGCGCGCCCGCCTTCGTGGCCGCCACAGCCGCATCCTGGCTGGCCAGCACCAGGTCGTACAGCGCACGCTGCGGGCCGGTAAAGCGGCCGTTGGCCGGGAAGGTGCGCGTGATGTCGCTGGCATACCCATCGAGCTCGCAACCGGCGTCGATCAGCACCAGCTCGCCATCACGCACCGGGGCCGCATCTGCGCGGTAGTGCAGCACGCAGGCATTGGCACCCGCCGCCACGATGGAGCCGTAGGCCGGGTACTGCGAGCCGGCATCGCGAAAGGCATGCAGCAGTTCGGCATCCAGGTGGTACTCGCGCACTTCCTGGCCGGCACGCAGCATGCGGGCCGAGCGCTGCATGGCGCGGATGTGGGCCTGTGCGCTGATGGCGCTGGCGCGGCGCATGATGTCCTGCTCATGCGCGTCCTTGATGAGGCGCATTTCGTCGAGCAGCAGGCAGACATCGCTTTGCTCGGCGGGGCACAGCGCGCCGTAGCGCACGCGGGCGCGCACGGCGTTGAGCCAGCCCTCCACCCGCGCGGCCAGCCCGGTGTGCGTGGCAAACGGAAACCACACGCGGCTGCGGTTTTCCAGCAGGCGCGGCAGGCTGCTGTCCAGGTCGGTCATCGACGCTGCTGCCGACACGCCCAGCTCCGCGGGCGCTGCTGCGGGGCCCAGGCGATAGCCATCCCAGATTTCGCGCTCCAGATCCTTGGGCTGGCAGTACAGCGTGCTCTGGCCTTCGGCCGTGAGCACCAGGCACGCCCCCGGCTCGGTAAAGCCCGTCAGGTAATAAAAGTAGCTGTCGTGCCGAAACAGGAAGTCGCTGTCGCGATTGCGCTGGCGCTCCACGGCGGTCGGGATGATGGCGATGCCGCCTTCCCCAAGCTGGGAGGCCAGGTGCGCACGGCGCTGCGCGTAGAGGGATTGGTGCTGAGGGCTCATTGGCACATTTTGACGCGTGTTGTGGTCAACAGGCCCGGGCAACCCACC
>ENA-UOXO01000111-UOXO01000111.1-mixed-culture-metagenome-genome-assembly--contig:-NODE-111-length-56470-cov-9.992413_pt1 | contig 56470 bp, 59 predicted proteins | sample MGYA00238162_ERZ761640 | MGnify/ENA primary metagenome ERZ761640 (study PRJEB28914, sample SAMN08778297) | mixed culture metagenome | isolation source: Freshwater growth medium | place: USA...
GCCTCGCTATGGCACAGCCAGAACCGATTGGTGAAGAGGTTCCCTAGCGCTTGTTCCGTTTGCTATTGCAGCTATTTTTTCAATAGCAAACAGCACCCCGGCCATGGCGGCGGGCTACACGGGGCCGTTGTTTGACGCCCACCTGCATTACAACGACGAAGCCTGGGACGGCAAGGCCGGCCCGCACCCGCCGGCCGATGTGCTGGCCCGCATGAAGGCATCGCAGGTGCGGGGCATTCTGGCCAACTCGCGGCCCAATGCAGGGTCGCTGGCGCTGGCGGGCCTGCCGCAGATGCGCGAGGCCGGCATCACGGTGGTGCCCTTTGTGCGCCTGTACCGCAACCGCGCCGACTACAGCACCTGGTTTGCCGACGAGACCATTCACACCATGGTGCTCGACGAACTGGCCCGCGGCACCCCCGCCGGGCCCTACCGCGGCATTGGCGAATTCCACCTCTACGACAGCGCCAACGCCAACGGCCCCGTGGCCCAAAAGCTGATGGCCCTGGCCGAGCAGCGCAGCCTGGTGGTGCTGGCCCATGTGGACGACGTGGCCATTGACCTGCTCATGGCCCACACCCCGTCGCAGGGCCGCAGCATGCAGCTGATCTGGGCCCACACCGGCATCGGCGGCGCGCCGGTGGAGCGGGTGGATGCGCTGATGGCGCGCTACCCCGGCCTGCTGGGCGAGCTGTCGTACCGGCCCGGGCTGGTGTGCGAAAACGACCAGCTTTGCCCTGCCTGGAGTGCGCTGCTGCTCAAGTACCCCGACCGCTTCGTCATTGGCTCGGACACCTGGGTCAACCAGCGCTGGCAGTACTACGAAAGCCTGATGCAGGGCTACCGCACCTGGCTGGGCGGCCTGCCGCCCGATGTGGCGCAGAAGGTCGCCTGGGGCAATGCGGCGCGGCTCTTCGGGCTGCCGGCCCGCGGGCCGTCGGGGCCCTGAGCGCCGTTTGGCACCGGCGGCACCTGTCGCACCGGGCGCGTCGCGTGCGCTGAGGGTCCACCAGGGCTGATCAGGGTCGCCCTGGCCGTGCCGGCAGAGGGCCTCAGGCCAGCTTGAAGCGGTTCACGCTCTCGGCCAGCGAGACGGCCTGTTCGCGCAGGTTTTCGGCGGCAGCGGCGGATTCTTCCACCAGCGATGCGTTTTGCTGCGTCATGCGGTCGAGCTCGGCCACGGCCACGTTCACCTGCGAGATGCCATTGCTCTGCTCGCCGGTGGCGTGCGTGATTTCCTGGATCAGTGTCTGCACCTCGTGCACGCTGCTGACCACGCGGGCCATGGTGCCGCCCGCCTCGGCCACCTGGGCCGAGCCCGCTTCCACGCGCTCGACCGACGCCTGGATCAGCGTCTTGATCTCGCGCGCCGCCCCGGCGCTGCGGCTGGCCAGGTTGCGCACCTCGGTGGCCACCACGGCAAAACCACGTCCCTGCTCGCCGGCACGGGCGGCTTCCACCGCAGCGTTCAGCGCCAGGATGTTGGTCTGGAAGGCAATGCCGTCAATCACGCCGATGATGTCGGCAATCTGGCGCGACGACTCGGTGATGCCGTTCATGGTGTCCACCACGCGGGCCACGGCTTCGCCGCCCTGGGCCGCCACGGCGCTGGCCTGGTCGGCGCGCTCGGCAGCCTTGCGGGCGGCCTCGGCGTTGTGGGCCACCGAGCCGGTCAGCTCTTCCATGCTGGCGGCGGTTTCTTCCAGGTTGGCGGCGGTGCTTTCGGTGCGGCTGCTCAGGTCCATGTTGCCGCTGGCGATCTGCTCGCTGGCCTGGGCCAGCTGTTCGGTGGCGCTGTGCACGGTCTGCAGCGTGTCCTGCAGGTTATGGCTCATGTCCTTCATGGCCTGCAGCAGGTGGCTGATCTCGTCAGTGCCCTTGATCGTGATCTTCTGCGACAGGTCCCGCTGCGCAATGGCCTGGGCCACGCGGATGGCCTTGTTCAGCCCCTTGGTCACCGTGCGGTACACGTTGCGCACCAGCAGCAGGTTGATGGCCAGCGCCATCACCACCACGGCAGCGGTGCGCCACACGCTGGCCAGAAACTGCGCCCGCAGGTCGTCGGCATACACGCCCGAGCCCAGCACCCAGCCCCAGGGCGCAAAGCCCTTCACGTATGAGATCTTGGGCGCGGGCTTGTCCTGGCCCGGCTTGGGCCACTGGTATTCCACCAGGCCGCCGCCGTCGCTTTTCTGCGCGCGCTGGGCAAACATCACGAAGATGGCCTTGCCATCGGGGTCCTTGATGCCCGAGCCGTCCTTGCCATTGAGGTCGGGGCGGAAGGGGTGCATGACCACGCGGGCGTTCATGTCCTGCAGCCAGAAGTATTCGTTGCCCGAGTAGCGCACCGTCTGCAGCGCCTGGTGTGCCATCTGCTGGGCTTCTTCGCGGGTGTGGCGCCCTGACGTTTCCAGCTGGTGGGCCCAGGTCAGGACCGAGTGGCCCACTTCCACCGTCTGGCGCACGGCGGTCTCGCGGTCGCGGCGGTTGTCCTGGTACTGGCTCAGCAGCATGTACGCCGAAACGGCAATGAGGATCAGGGTGCTCACGGCAGCCATCAGCCGGAGCTTTCCGACGATAGAAATGCTTTTATTCATGGTGCTGTCAAACAGTGAATTCGATGTGCCCACCCACGCAATTCAACGTTGGCGGCGGCGTTGCGGTGGCCCTGCCCGGCGGGGCGGGTGCTGATGGCATCCCGGAAATGCTTGAGGCGGGTGTATCCGGAAGACGGATGCCTGCTGTGCAAGGGGGTGGGGATGCGCTATCAGATGGATGAAATTGTAAATGATATTTATGATTTATGGGTAGTCATAAATATCATTTTCTGTTTTGTTGTAGTGCAGCATCGTTGTCTCCTCCAAGGGGCACGCCCCTCTATGCCCCGAAGTGGTGCGAACGCATGGTGGGGTGGGTTACAAATGTAACGAACGCGCCTTACCGGTTCTTGACCCATGTCAACGTGTGCCCAACCTTGGGGCGAAGGGGCACGGGCATGAGGCCTGGCGGCAGGTCAGGCGTTCGCGGCAGGGCCTGGGTGGATCGGGGGGGCGCGCGGGGTGCCGGCGCGCGCGCACGCCGGACCAGGGGTTGGCCCCCGGGGCGGCGAGGCAGTCCGGCCGTCAGGTGGTCAGGTGCCGGTGCGTGCCAGATAGCGCTTGCGCCAGAAAAGCGCCACCAGACCCACGGCGATGGCGATCATGGCCCCCACCGCCCACCAGAAGCCGTCCTGCATGTGGATGAGTGGCAGGAATTCGAAGTTCATGCCGAAGATGCCCGCAATCAGGTTCAGCGGCAGGAACACGGCGGTCAGCGCGGTCAGGGTGCGCATGATGTCGTTGGTGCGGTTGCTCTGTACGCTGAAGTGCATCTGCACGGCAGTCTCGGTGCTTTGCTCCAGCCGGCGTACGTGGTGCACCACGCGCTCGATGTGTTCGAGCACGTCGCGGCTGCGCACCTTGAGCAAATCCAGCTCGCGCAGGCCCGCTGGTGTCTCGGGCTGGGGCCAGGTCTCCAGCGCGTCGATCCAGTCCTGCACGGCGCTGCGCTGGTCTTCGCAGGTTTCGTCCAGCGCGTGCAGCGAAAGCCGTGCCTCCAGCAGGGACGACCAGTTCACATAGCGTGCACGGGGCTTGAGCAGCTCGGTCTGCCAGTGGTCAAGCTGGCGCGTGAGTTCGCGGCGCAGCTCCAGGTAGCTGTCGACCATGAGGTTGACCACGCGCAGCATCAGGTCGGCCGGGCTGGTGGGCAGGCGGCTGCCGGCTACCGGGCTGGGGCGGCCTTCGCGCACGTCGCCGTGGGCGGTGCTGGGCACGGCGGCCAGCAGGCGCGTGGCATACGTGTCGCGCACCAGGCAGTCGGGCGGGTGCACGGTGAGCAGCACGCGGTCGAACACCGCAAAGCCGACCGGGCTGGTGTCGATGCGGCGCAGCACGGGCGGGCCGCTGCGCCGGGCAGGGGCGGGCGCCGGGGTGGCGCTGCCCTGCGTGGGGCCGGCGGCTGTGGCGGACGTACTTGGCAGGACATCGGCGGGCTGGTCGCCGTTGCCCGTGCCCAGCCGCCGGAACACCAGCAGGTCGTACTGCGAGGTGTAGTCGTAGTGCGACGGCAGCTGGGCGTTGAGCAGGTCAGACACATGCAGGTCCACCAGCTGCAGGCCGGTGAGCAGTTGCAGGTGCTGCTGGATCTCGGCCAGCCGCAGCTGGAAGGCGGGGCGCGCGCAGGCGATCCACACAAAGCCCTGTTCGGGCAGCTGGTGGGGCAGGGCGGTCAGCTCGTGCACGCCGCTGCCGTGGATGTGAAAGATGCGCATGGGCGCGGCGTGGCCTCCGGGAAGGTGATTCAGGGCAAAAAGTGCCTGTAGCGCATGTGATTCATGCACTGACAGCTATTATTTTTGCAGCAAACGTGCCGCGTCGCGTGCAAAGTAGGTCAGCACGCCATCGGCGCCCGCACGCTTGAAGGCCAGCAGGCTTTCCATCATCACGGCGTCGTGGTCCAGCCAGCCGTTGGCGGCGGCGGCCTTGATCATGGCGTACTCGCCGCTGACCTGGTAGGCAAACGTGGGCACGCGGAACTCGTCTTTCACGCGGCGCACGATATCGAGGTACGGCATGCCGGGCTTGACCATCACCATGTCGGCGCCTTCGGCAATGTCCAGGGCCACCTCGCGCAGGGCTTCGTCGCTGTTGGCCGGGTCCATCTGGTACACATTCTTGTCGGCCTTGCCCAGGGCGCCGCGGGTGCCCACGGCATCGCGGAAGGGGCCGTAGAACGCGCTGGCGTACTTGGCGCTGTAGGCCATGATGCGCGTGTGGATGTGGCCCTGCACTTCCAGCGCCTCGCGGATGGCACCGATGCGGCCGTCCATCATGTCGCTGGGCGCGACGATGTCCACGCCCGCTTCGGCATGGGTGAGCGCCTGGCCGGTGAGGATCTCCACCGTGTCGTCATTGATGATGTAGCCGGTGGCATCGAGCACGCCGTCCTGGCCGTGGCTGGTGTACGGGTCCAGCGCCACATCGGTCATCACGCCCAGGTCGGGGAATTCTTTTTTCAGCGCCCGCACCACGCGCGGGATCAGGCCGTCGGGGTTCAGCGCTTCCTTGCCGTCCGGTGTCTTGAGCGCCGGATCGATGGCTGGGAACAGCGCCAGCACCGGGATGCCCAGGCGCGCGCAGTCTTCGGCCACGGGCAGCAGCAGGTCCAGGCTCAAGCGGTCCACGCCGGGCATCGACGTGACGGTGGTGCGCACGTTGCTGCCCTCGTGCACGAACACCGGGTAGATCAGGTCGTGGGCCGTCACGCGGTTTTCGCGCACCAGGTTGCGGGTGAACGCATCGCGGCGCAGGCGGCGGGGGCGTTGCTGTGGAAAGGGGGTAGGGCTACTGTGATGCATGGGGAAATTCTGCCTGATCGCCCGGCGCGCGTGTGTCGGCCGGCGGCGCAGCGCGCTCCGGGTGATGCCGCGGCCGGCCCATTTGCGCGGCTTTTGCCTGATCTGGTCGGCGGCGCCGTGCCCGGCCCTTAAACTGCACCCATGCTCTGGGTCAAAGCCTTTCACATCGTCTTCGTGGCCAGCTGGTTCGCGGGTCTTTTCTATCTGCCGCGCATCTTCGTCAATCTGGCGATGGTGGCGCCCGGCTCGGCCGCCGAGCGTGACCGGTTGCTGCTGATGGCGCGCAAGCTGCTGCGCTTTACGACCTTGCTGTCGGTGCCTGCGCTGGTGCTGGGCATCTGGCTGTGGATGGGCTACGGCATCGGTCGCGGCAATGGCTGGATGCACGCCAAGCTGGCCGTGGTGCTGCTCGTCATCGGCTATCACCATGCGTGCAGCGTGCTGCTGCGCCAGCTGGCCGATGGCACCTGCCGCCGCAGCCACGTGTGGTTTCGGTGGTTCAACGAAGCGCCCGTGCTGCTGCTGGTGATCGCGGTGGTCCTGGTGGTCGTCAAGCCGTTCTGAGCCTTCGTCCGGGCACATGCCGATGCACAAGACATCTGCCTGGCCCCTGGCGCTGCTGTATGCAGTGCTCATCGTCTTTGCCAGCCTGTTTCCGTTTGATGGCTGGCGCGCGCAGGGGATCGATCCGCTCGTGTTCCTGCTGGCGCCCATGCCGCCGCCGTACTGGACCGGGTTCGACGTCACCATCAATATTGCAGGGTATGTGCCGCTGGGTTTTCTGATGGCGCTGGCGATGCTGCGCTCAGGCTGGGCGCGCGGCGCGGTGGGCTTGGCCGCGTTGGTCGCAGGGCTGCTGGCGCTGGCGATGGAGTTTCTGCAGATCTACCTGCCGCGGCGCGTGCCGTCCAACATGGATCTGGTGCTGAACACCGCTGGCGCACTGGCCGGAGCGCTGGCGGCGCTGCTTCTTGAGCGCCTGGGCGCCATTGACCGCTGGAGCGACTTTCGCGCGCGCTGGTTCGTGTCGGACGCCAGCGGTGCCATCGTGCTGCTGGCCCTGTGGCCGCTGGCACTGCTGTTTCCGGCGGCGGTGCCCTTTGGCCTGGGCCAGGTCCTCGAACGTGCGGAAAACGCCTTGGACGGCTTGCTGCAAGACACCCCTTTTCTCGAGTGGATCCCGGTGCGCGAGGTCGCGTTCGAGCCGCTGTCGCCTGGCGGCGAACTCCTGGTGGTGGCGCTGGGCCTGCTGCTGCCGGTGCTGCTGGGCTACTGCGTGATCCGGCAGGCTGGCCGCCGCGCGCTGTTCGCCCTGGCGGTCGTGGCCGTGGGCGTGGGGTTGACCGCGCTGTCAGCCGCCCTGAGCTGGGGGCCCATGCATGCGTGGGAATGGCTGGGGATGCCGGCGCGCGTCGGCCTGTGGTGCGCGGTGGCGGTGGCAGTGCCCATGCTGGCCATGCCGCGCCGGGCGTGTGCGGCCGTGCTGCTGGTGGCGCTGGCATGGCACCTGTCACTGCTCAACCAGGCGCCCACCAGCGCGTACTTTGCCCAGACCCTGCAGATCTGGGAGCAGGGCCGGTTCATCCGCTTTTACGGCCTGGGCCAGTGGCTGGGCTGGCTGTGGCCGTATGCCGCCCTGCTGTATGTGCTGATGCGCGTGTCGCGCCGCGAAAGGGCGGACTGAACCGCCCGGGTTCCTTGGCGCCCCCCCCTTGGCAGTGCGCCGCACGGGGTTCCCGGGGGCGGCTTCGTAGAATGACGGCATGAGCGACCAATCGACTGCCCCCGGCTACTACCAGCGCCACATCTTCTTTTGCCTGAACGAGCGCAGCAACGGCGACGACAGCTGTGCCCACCACAACGCCCAGGCGGGTTTTGACCGCTGCAAGGCGCAGGTCAAGGCGGCCGGCCTGGCCGGCGCCGGCAAGGTCCGCGTGAACAAGGCCGGTTGCCTGGACCGCTGCGCCGCCGGCCCCGTGGCCGTGGTGTACCCCGAGGGCACCTGGTACACCTACGTGGACGCGGCCGACATCGACGAAATCGTGGAATCGCACCTCAAGAACGGCCAGGTCGTCGAGCGCCTGGTGACCCCGCCGGAACTCGGCCGCTGAGCGCGCGTCCATCGGCCGGAGCCCGTGCCCATGGCGTGGCCCGCACCCTGCAACCATGGCGTGTCTGAGCGGCCCGGAACCATCGGGCACCGGGCATTTATTGGTCTTTTCGGCTTTCAGCGCTTGTATTTATTGCACTGTCAGCTATAAATAATATAGCAATACCGTGAACGCCCAAACTGAACGTCTCACCTTGCAAGGCCCTGCAGGCGCCATTGAGGCAGTGCGCGACGCCGCCGCTACGGCTGATGGCGCTGCGCCGCGTGGCGTTGCCGTCATCGCCCATCCCCACCCGCTGTTTGGCGGCACCATGGACAACAAGGTCGTGCAGACGCTGGCGCGCGCCTTTGTGCAGTGCGGCTGGACGGCGGTGCGCTTCAACTTTCGTGGGGTGGGCGGCACGGCGGGCACGCACGACGAAGGCCGTGGCGAGCGCGACGACCTGCTGGCCGTGGTGGAGCAGGTGGCACCGGCGGCAGGGGGCCAGCGCATTGCATTGGCAGGCTTTTCTTTCGGCGCTTTCGTCACCAGCCACGCGCTGGCCGAGCTGTGGCCGCGGGGCCGCATCGACCAGGCTGTGCTGGTGGGTACCGCGGCCAGCCGCTTCACGGTGGCCCCGGTCCCGCCCGAAGCCCATGCGCGCACCCTGGTGCTGCACGGCGAGGCCGACGACACCGTGCCGCTGGCATCGGTGATGGACTGGGCCCGGCCCCAGATACTGCCCGTCACAGTCATACCGGCCGTAGGGCATTTCTTTCACGGACAATTGCCGCTTTTGAAAAGCTTGGTGGTACGCCACCTGCAGTCCGGCGCCTGACGGGCTGTGCGCCGCGGGCTCCGCGCTGCACGGCCTTGCCGGGCCGTCTGCGCATCTGGCGCGCGCCGGTAGCGCGCACCGCCGCCAGCCACCTCGGCCTCACGTCCTTCTTCATCCCGAGCCTTTTCCGTCCTTATCTGCCCATGAAACGAATCCTGTCTGCGCTGCGATCCCTTGCTGTCTTTGCTGCCGTGGCCCCGGCCGCCTTCGGCGTGCATGCCCAGGCGCCCCAGCCCCCCGAGATTGCCGCCCGCACCTACATGCTGGTCGATGTGACCGCCAACCAGGTCCTGGCCGCCAAGGACATCGATGCCCCGGTCGAGCAGGCTTCGCTCACCAAGCTCATGACGGGCTATCTGGTGTTTGACGCCCTGCGCGCCAAGAAAATCGCCCTCGACCAGAAGCTTCCCGTGAGCGTGCGCGCCTGGAAGATGCCTGGCTCGCGCATGTTCATCGACCCCAAGATGCAGGTGCCGGTGGAGGACCTCATCAAGGGCATGATCGTGCAGTCGGGCAACGACGCCACCGTGGCGCTGGCCGAAGGCGTAGGCGGCACGTACGAGAACTTCGTCAAGCTCATGAACGACCAGGCCAAGGCCCTGGGCATGAACGGCACCAGCTACAAGAACCCCGAAGGCCTCACGGAACCCGGCCACCTGACCACGGCGCGGGACCTGAGCGTGCTGGCCACGCGGCTGATGAAGGACTTTCCGGAGTACATGCACTACTACGCTACCAAGCAGTACAGCTACCCCGGCACCCCGGCGTCCAACGGCGGCAACCGCAACTCGCTGCTGTTCCGCGACCCCACGGTGGACGGCCTCAAGACCGGCCACACGGCCGCCGCCGGCTATTGCCTGGTGGCCACGTCCAAGCGGGACTTCCCCGGCGTGGGCCAGCGCCGCCTGCTGTCCATCGTCCTGGGTGCTGCCAGCGAAAACGCGCGCGCCAACGAAAGCCAGAAGCTCCTGAACTGGGGCTACACCGCGTTCGAGGCCGTCAAGCTGTTTGACGCCGGCCAGGCCGTATCGACCCCCGCCGTGTGGAAGGGCACCGAAAACACGCTCAAGATCGGTCGCCCCGAAGCCATCGTGGTCACCGTGCCCGCCGGCAGCGCCGGCAAGATCAAGACCGAAATCGCCCGCCCCGACCCGCTGGTGGCGCCGTTCATCAAGGGCCAGCCGGTGGGCACGCTCAAGGTGGTGCTGGGCGATCAGGCCCTGGCCGAAGTGCCTCTGGTGGCGCTCGATGCCGTCGCGCAGGCGGGCATCATGGGCCGCGCCTGGGATGCGATCCGTCTGTGGATCAAATAGGGTGCAACCCCCTGAGGCGCCTTCGCGCCTTCACCCTTCTCTCGAATGGCTGCGCCATTCGGGAAGGGGGACGCAGCCAGTGCGGCGGGGCGGCCCTTGCACGGCTGCTCTCGCATTTGCCTCGCGCTTTCGACGGTCGTAGGCAATGGCGGGTACATGCCATGCATAGCGGGGAGGGTGGTGAGAACAGTGCGCTTGCCCGTTTTGGCGCTTGCTGCTACATTAGAAGGCTTTTCGGAATTTCCGAAGGGATTCACGTTTTCGCTTTTCACGAAGCGCACTGCTTTTCACGAAAGCAAATTCACGTTTAGGGACGTAATTCATGCCAACCATCAATCAACTGGTCCGTCAGGGGCGCGAGGTCGAAAAGACCAAGTCCAAGAGCCCTGCGATGGAAAACTCTCCACAGCGCCGTGGCGTGTGCACCCGTGTGTACACCACGACGCCTAAGAAGCCTAACTCCGCTCTGCGTAAGGTCGCCAAGGTGCGCCTGACCAACGGTTTCGAGGTGATCTCCTACATCGGCGGTGAAGGCCACAACCTGCAGGAACACAGCGTGGTGCTGGTTCGCGGCGGTCGTGTCAAGGACTTGCCCGGTGTGCGTTACCACATCGTGCGTGGTTCGCTCGACTTGCAAGGCGTGAAAGACCGCAAGCAGTCGCGCTCCAAGTACGGCGCCAAGAAGCCAAAGGCCAAGTAAGCCCTGGTTTTTCGGTCCAAAGAATTTTCGGTGCTGTTTCCCGCGTGGCGCGGTGATCCAGCGTAGTGACCCCAAGCGCAAATGTCTTGCGTGGGTCGAGTAAGTGGGAGTCCTGAATGGCTCTCGCGGTGTCTGAAAAGATGCCAACTGAAGCAAAGATAGAGGTAAAAAATGCCACGTCGTCGCGAAGTCCCCAAACGTGAAATCCTGCCGGATCCCAAGTTCGGCAACGTAGAGCTGTCCAAATTCATGAACGTGATCATGGAAGGCGGCAAAAAGGCAGTTGCAGAGCGCATCATTTACGGCGCCCTGGAACTGATCGAGAAGAAGCACCCCGACAAGGACCCTCTGGAGGCCTTCACCGTTGCCATCAACAACGTGAAGCCGATGGTGGAAGTGAAGTCCCGCCGCGTGGGCGGTGCCAACTACCAGGTGCCTGTGGAAGTGCGCCCTGTCCGTCGCCTCGCCCTGTCGATGCGCTGGATCAAGGAAGCCGCCCGCAAGCGCGGTGAAAAGTCGATGGCCCAGCGTCTGGCCAACGAGCTGCTCGAGGCCACCGAAGGCCGTGGCGGCGCCATGAAGAAGCGTGACGAAGTGCACCGTATGGCCGAAGCCAACAAGGCATTCAGCCACTTCCGCTTCTAAGCAAATCGACGACTCGCATCGTCGCCAAGCGCAAGGCTGCCGGCATTTTTGCCTGCAGCCTTGTGGCGATTGAGGCGGTCACAAAATTGACGGATGGCTGCGCCACAGTGCGGTTCCGTCTCCCCAAACAAAACGACCCATCCAAGGATCCACCATGGCTCGCAATACCCCCATCGAGCGCTACCGCAATATCGGTATCTCGGCCCACATTGACGCTGGCAAGACCACGACCACCGAACGCATCCTGTTCTACACGGGCGTGAGCCACAAGATTGGCGAAGTGCACGATGGCGCTGCCACCATGGACTGGATGGAGCAGGAGCAAGAGCGCGGCATCACGATCACCTCGGCTGCCACGACCTGCTTCTGGAAGGGCATGGACAACACGTATCCAGAGCACCGTTTCAACATCATCGACACCCCCGGCCACGTGGACTTCACCATTGAAGTGGAGCGTTCCATGCGCGTGCTGGACGGCGCCTGCATGGTGTACTGCGCCGTGGGTGGTGTGCAGCCCCAGTCGGAAACCGTCTGGCGCCAGGCCAACAAGTACAAGGTGCCACGTCTGGCCTTTGTGAACAAGATGGACCGCACCGGTGCCAACTTCTTCAAGGTCTATGACCAGATGAAGCTGCGCCTGAAGGCCAACCCCGTGCCCGTCGTGATCCCGATCGGCGCCGAAGACAAGTTCACCGGCGTGGTGGACCTGCTCAAGATGAAGGCCATCATCTGGGACGAAGCTTCGCAGGGCATGAAGTTCAACTACGAAGAAATCCCGGCTGACCTGGTGGAGTCCGCCAAGGAGTGGCGCGAGAAGATGGTGGAAGCCGCTGCTGAAGCCTCTGAAGAGCTGATGAACAAGTACCTCGAAGAGGGCGACCTCTCCGAGGCCGAAATCAAGCTCGGCCTGCGCACGCGCACCATTGCCACGGAAATCCACCCGATGCTGTGCGGTACCGCGTTCAAGAACAAGGGCGTGCAGCGCATGCTGGACGCCGTGATCGACTACCTGCCAGCACCGACGGACATCCCTGACGTGACCGGCACCGACGACGACGAAAACCCCGTCACCCGCAAGGCTGACGACAGCGAGAAATTCTCTGCCCTGGCATTCAAGCTCATGACTGACCCGTTCGTGGGCCAGCTGACGTTCGTGCGCGTGTACTCGGGTGTGCTCACCAAGGGCGACACGGTCTACAACCCTATCAAGGGCAAGAAGGAGCGCATCGGCCGTATCGTGCAGATGCACGCCAACGAGCGCCAGGAAGTCGAAGAAATCCGCGCCGGTGACATCGCCGCCTGCGTGGGCCTCAAGGAAGTGACCACGGGCGAAACCCTGTGCGACGTGTCCTCGCAGATCATTCTGGAACGCATGATCTTCCCTGAGCCCGTGATCTCGCAGGCCGTGGAACCCAAGACCAAGGCCGACCAGGAAAAGATGGGCATCGCCCTGCAACGCCTGGCCGCCGAAGATCCATCCTTCCGCGTCAAGACCGACGAAGAATCCGGCCAGACCATCATTTCGGGCATGGGCGAGCTGCACCTCGAAATCATCGTGGACCGCATGAAGCGCGAATTCGGTGTGGAAGCCAACGTGGGCAAGCCGCAAGTGGCTTACCGCGAAACCATCCGCAAGACGGTCGAAGAAGCCGAAGGCAAGTTCGTGCGTCAGTCCGGCGGTAAGGGCCAGTACGGCCACGTCGTGCTCAAGATCGAACCCAACGAAGCCGGCAAGGGCATCGAGTTCGTCGACGCGATCAAGGGTGGTGTGGTTCCTCGCGAATTCATCCCGGCCGTGGAAAAGGGTATCAACGAAGCCGTCACGCAAGGCGTGCTGGCTGGCTACCCCGTGGTCGACGTCAAGGTCACGCTGCACTTCGGTTCGTACCACGATGTGGACTCGAACGAACTCGCGTTCAAGATGGCCGCCATCTTCGGCTTCAAGGAAGGCTGCAAGAAGGCCGGTCCGGTCATTCTGGAACCCATGATGGCCGTGGAAGTGGAAACGCCTGAAGACTACGCCGGCAACGTGATGGGCGACCTGTCCAGCCGCCGCGGCATGGTGCAGGGCATGGACGACATCCCGGGCGGCGGCAAGGCCATCCGTGCTGAAGTTCCCCTGTCGGAAATGTTCGGCTACTCCACGACCCTGCGTTCCGCAACGCAAGGCCGTGCCACGTACTCGATGGAATTCAAGCACTACAGCGAAGCACCTCGCAATGTGTCCGAAGCCATCATGGCTTCCCGCGCCAAGTAAGGTGCCCGGCAAGTCCTGCTGCGGCAGGCCTTGCCAGCGGCTTTTGAAGCCAAAAATGCCTCCAGCGCTTGCTCATCTTGCGCTGGATGCTATTGAATAAGTAGCAAGATTCTTGCAATCTGCGACCCGGTGCCGTCCTGTTGCCCTGTGCGGGACGAATCAGCAATCGGGTGCAGACGTTAAACCCTGACACAGGCACTGCTCTTTGGAGTTCTGAAAATGGCAAAAGGTAAATTTGAACGGACCAAGCCCCACGTCAACGTGGGCACGATCGGCCACGTGGACCATGGCAAGACGACGCTGACTGCAGCGATTGCCACCGTGCTGTCGGCCAAGTTCGGCGGCGAAGCCAAGGCTTACGACCAGATCGACGCAGCGCCTGAAGAAAAGGCCCGCGGCATCACCATCAACACCGCTCACGTGGAATACGAAACGGCCAACCGCCACTACGCCCACGTGGACTGCCCAGGCCACGCCGACTATGTGAAGAACATGATCACCGGCGCAGCCCAAATGGACGGCGCTATCCTGGTGTGCTCCGCCGCTGACGGCCCCATGCCCCAGACCCGCGAGCACATCCTGCTGGCTCGCCAAGTGGGCGTGCCTTACATCATCGTGTTCCTGAACAAGTGCGACATGGTGGACGACGAAGAGCTGCTGGAACTCGTCGAAATGGAAGTGCGCGAACTCCTGGACAAGTACGACTTCCCAGGCGACGACACCCCGATCATCCGCGGCTCTGCCAAGCTCGCCCTGGAAGGCGACAAGGGCAAGCTGGGTGAAGAAGCCATCATGAAGCTGGCCGAAGCCCTGGACACCTACATCCCCACGCCTGACCGCGCTGTGGACGGTGCCTTCCTGATGCCCGTGGAAGACGTGTTCTCCATCTCCGGCCGCGGCACCGTGGTGACCGGCCGTATCGAGCGCGGCATCATCAAGGTCGGCGAAGAAATCGAAATCGTCGGTATCAAGGACACCGCCAAGACCACCTGCACCGGCGTGGAAATGTTCCGCAAGCTGCTGGACCAGGGCCAGGCTGGCGACAACGTCGGTATCTTGTTGCGCGGCACCAAGCGCGAAGACGTGCAGCGCGGCCAGGTGCTGTGCAAGCCCGGCTCGATCAAGCCGCACACGCACTTCACCGCCGAGGTATACGTGCTGTCCAAGGACGAAGGTGGCCGTCACACGCCTTTCTTCAACAACTACCGTCCCCAGTTCTACTTCCGCACGACGGACGTGACCGGTGCCATCGAGCTGCCAGCCGACAAGGAAATGGTCATGCCTGGTGACAACGTGTCGATCACCGTCAAGCTGATCAACCCCATCGCCATGGAAGAAGGCCTGCGTTTCGCTATCCGCGAAGGTGGTCGTACCGTGGGCGCCGGCGTGGTTGCCAAGATCATTGCTTAATCTTTAAGCAGAACAAGGAACTCGCCATGTCCAAGCAAAAAATCCGCATCCGCCTGAAGGCTTTCGATTACAAGCTGATCGACCAGTCCGCTGCCGAGATCGTTGACACCGCCAAGCGCACCGGCGCCATCGTCAAGGGCCCCGTGCCACTGCCGACGCGCATGAAGCGCTTCGACATCCTGCGCTCGCCGCACGTCAACAAGACCAGCCGCGACCAGCTCGAAATCCGTACGCACCAGCGTCTGATGGACATCGTCGATCCCACGGACAAAACTGTGGACGCGCTGATGAAGCTCGACCTGCCCGCAGGCGTGGACGTCGAAATCAAGCTGCAGTAATGGCTTTTGCAGGGTGGCCCGTCCACCCTGCATCGTCGAAGATGGCGCGAACTTGCTTGAAAAAGCAGTTCGCGTTATACTTTTGGGCTTCGCCCGATTTTTTGCCTTTGCAGGCGCTTGATCGGTCGGAGTTTTATTAACCTTCTTTCATGCACGCAAGTGCAAACGCCGCAGCCAATTGAAGTTGCGGCGGTGGAAGTTTTGGAGAAAACCAATGAGTCTGAGCAACTCCCTCGGGTTGCTGGGTCGCAAAGTGGGCATGATGCGTCTGTTCACCGATGATGGGGACGCAGTGCCTGTCACGGTGGTGGATGTGTCCAACAACCGCGTTACCCAGGTCAAAACCCAAGAGAACGATGGCTACGTGGCCCTGCAGGTCACGTTCGGTTCGCGCAAAGCATCGCGCGTGACCAAGCCACAAGCCGGCCACCTTGCCAAGGCAGGTGTGGAAGCCGGTGAAATCATCCAGGAATTCCGCGTGACCGCTGACACCGCTGGCAAGTACGCCGCGGGTGCAGCTGTGCCTGTGACGGACGTGTTTGCTGTGGGCCAGAAGGTCGACGTGCAAGGCACCTCCATCGGTAAGGGCTACGCCGGTACCATCAAGCGCCACAACATGAGCTCGCAGCGCGCGTCGCACGGTAACAGCCGTTCGCACAACGTGCCTGGCTCGATCGGTATGGCACAGGACCCAGGTCGTGTGTTCCCCGGCAAGCGCATGACGGGCCACCTTGGCGACGTCACCAAGACCACGCAAAACCTCGATGTCATCCGCATCGACGAAGCGCGTCAACTGCTCTTGATCAAGGGCGCTATTCCGGGCTCCAAGGGTGGGTTCGTGACGGTGCGTCCTGCGGTCAAGGCCAAAGCCTCCAAAGGAGCGAACTAATGCAGCTCGAACTCCTGAATGACCAGGGCCAGAGCGCATCCAAGCTGGATGTGCCCGAAACCGTGTTCGGTCGTGAATACAACGAAGATCTGGTTCACCAGATCGTGGTGGCCTACCAGGCCAACGCGCGTCAGGGCACCCGTGCCCAGAAGGACCGCGAGCAAGTCCGTCACTCGACCAAGAAGCCTTTCAAGCAAAAGGGTACGGGTAACGCACGTGCAGGTATGACTTCCTCGCCTCTGTGGCGTGGGGGCGGTCGGATTTTCCCGAACATGCCTGACGAAAACTTCACGCAGAAGATCAACAAGAAGATGTACCGCGCCGGCATGTCTGCGATCCTGTCGCAGCTGGCCCGCGAAGGTCGTCTGGCCGTGGTCGACTCCCTGAAGCTGGACTCGCCCAAGACCAAGGTGCTCGCCGACAAGTTCAAGGCGATGAACCTGCAATCGGTGATGGTGATCGCCGATGAAGTGGACGAAAACCTGTACCTTGCTTCGCGCAATCTGGTGAACGTGCTCGTCGTTGAGCCCCGTTACGCCGATCCCGTGTCGCTGGTGCGTTTCAAGAAAGTGCTCGTCACCAAGGGTGCGATCGACAAACTCAAGGAGATGTTCGCATGAGCACACTCAAGTTTGACGAAGGTCGTCTGATGCAGGTTCTGGTCGCTCCCATCGTGTCCGAGAAGGCCACCATGGTTGCCGAGAAGTCCAATGCTGTGACGTTCAAGGTGCTGCAGAACGCTACCAAGCCAGAAATCAAGGCCGCTGTGGAATTGATGTTCAAGGTCGAGGTCAAGGGCGTCTCTGTGGTGAACACCAAAGGCAAGACCAAGCGCTTCGGCAAGACCGTGGGCCGCCGCGACAATGTTCGCAAGGCTTACGTCACGCTGCAGCCTGGCCAAGAGCTGAACCTCTCCGGGGAGGCCGCGTAATCATGGCTGTCATCAAGATGAAACCCACTTCGCCCGGCCAACGTGCCGTGGTGAAGGTTACCCGTGACCACCTGTACAAGGGTGAAGCGTACGCCCCCCTGCTGGAGCCTCAGTTCCAGAAGGCAGGCCGTAACAACAACGGTCACATCACCACCCGCCACAAGGGCGGTGGTCACAAGCACCACTACCGCGTGGTGGACTTCAAGCGCAACAAGGACGGCATTCCAGCCAAGGTTGAGCGCATCGAGTACGACCCGAACCGTACGGCTCACATCGCTCTGGTGTGCTACGCCGACGGCGAGCGCCGCTACATCATCGCTCCCCGCAATCTGGAAGTGGGCGCAACCCTGCTGTCCGGTTCGGAAGCCCCGATCCGCGCTGGCAACACGCTGCCTATCCGCAACATCCCCGTGGGTTCGACCATCCACTGCATCGAGCTCAAGCCCGGTGCCGGTGCACAGATCGCACGCTCGGCCGGTGCTTCGGCAACGCTGCTGGCCCGCGAAGGCGTTTACGCCCAGGTGCGCATGCGCTCCGGCGAAGTGCGCAAGATCCACATCGAATGCCGCGCCACCATTGGTGAAGTGGCCAACGAAGAGCACAGCCTGCGCCAACTGGGCAAGGCCGGTGTGAAGCGCTGGATGGGTATTCGTCCTACGGTTCGCGGCGTGGCCATGAACCCTGTGGATCACCCTCACGGTGGTGGCGAAGGCCGCACCGGCGAAGGCCGCCATGCAGTCGATCCTTGGGGCAATCTGACCAAGGGTTATCGCACCCGTAACAACAAGCGCACACAGATCATGATCGTGTCGCGTCGCAAGAAGTAAGGGGTAACAGATGACTCGCTCTCTCAAAAAGGGTCCATTTGTTGACCATCACTTGCTGGCCAAGGTCGAAAAGGCCGTTGCCACCAAGGATAAGAAGCCAGTGAAGACCTGGTCGCGTCGCTCCATGGTTCTGCCCGAGTTCATCGGTCTGACCATTGCCGTGCACAACGGCAAGCAGCACGTACCTGTCTACGTTACCGACCAGATGGTGGGCCACAAGCTCGGCGAATTCGCCCTGACGCGCACCTTCAAGGGTCACCCCGCTGACAAAAAAGCGAAGAAGTAAGGAACGACCATGTCTGAAACACGTGCAGTCCTCCGGGGCGTCCGTCTGTCGGTCGACAAGGGCCGTCTGGTCGCTGATCTGATCCGCGGCAAGAAGGTGGACCAGGCTCTGAACATCCTGACATTCACGCAGAAAAAAGCTGCGGGCATCGTCAAGAAGGTTCTGGAGTCGGCCATCGCCAACGCCGAACACAACGATGGCGCTGACATCGACGAACTGAAGGTCAAGACCATCTACGTCGAACAAGGCACCACGCTCAAGCGCTTCACCGCGCGCGCCAAAGGCCGCGGCAACCGCATCAGCAAGCCCACGTGCCATGTGTACGTGACGGTTGGCAACTAAAGGCTCGGGAAGACTATGGGACAGAAAATCCATCCTACCGGCTTCCGCCTTGCGGTCAGCCGCAACTGGTCCAGCCGTTGGTACGCCAGCAACCGCGACTTCGCGGGCATGCTGGCCGAAGACATCAAGGTGCGCGAGTACCTGAAGGCCAAGCTCAAGAACGCGGCTGTGTCGCGCATCCTGATCGAGCGTCCTGCCAAGAACGCCCGCATCACGATTTACTCGGCACGTCCTGGGGTCGTGATCGGCAAGAAGGGCGAAGACATCGAGAACCTCAAGAAGGAACTCGCTGCTCGCCTGGGCGTGCCCGTCGCAGTGAACATCGAAGAAGTGCGCAAGCCTGAAATCGATGCCAAGCTGATCGCCGACAGCATCACGCAACAGCTCGAAAAGCGGATCATGTTCCGCCGTGCCATGAAGCGCGCCATGCAGAACGCCATGCGTCTGGGTGCCCAGGGCATCAAGATCATGTCGTCCGGCCGTCTGAACGGTATCGAAATCGCTCGTTGCGAGTGGTACCGTGAAGGCCGCGTGCCACTTCACACCCTGCGCGCCGACATCGACTACGGTACTTCTGAAGCCAAGACCACCTACGGCGTGATCGGCGTGAAGGTCTGGGTCTACAAGGGTGACACGCTGGGTCGCAACGACCTTCCAGCCGTGGAGACGCCTCGTCCAGACGAAGAGCGTCGCCCACGTGGCCCACGCCGTGATGGCCGCCCAGGTGGCGATCGTCCAGGCGCAGGCCGTGGAGCCCCACGTCGTCCAGTCGGTGGTAACACCGCTCCGGCCGACGGCAGCGACAAGCCAGCCGAAGCTGGTGGCGCTGATAACACCGCCGTTAAGCGCGTACGCAAAGTCGCCGCGCCCGCTACAGCAGCGGACGGCAAAGGAGAATAACTATGCTGCAACCTGCTCGCCGCAAATACCGCAAGGAGCAAAAGGGCCGTAACACTGGCGTCGCAACTCGGGGTGCCTCCGTTGCGTTCGGTGATTTCGGTCTGAAGTGCACCGATCGTGGCCGTCTGACGGCCCGCCAGATCGAAGCTGCGCGCCGTGCGATTTCCCGTCACGTCAAGCGTGGCGGCCGTATCTGGATCCGCGTGTTCCCGGACAAGCCAATCTCTACCAAGCCCGCAGAAGTGCGTATGGGTAACGGTAAGGGCAACCCCGAGTACTACGTGGCCGAAATCCAGCCCGGCAAGATCGTGTTCGAAATCGTCGGCGTGCCCGAAGAACTGGCCCGTGAAGCGTTCCGCCTGGCTGCTGCCAAGCTGCCGCTGCGCACCACGTTCGTCAGCCGTCACCTTGGCTCGTAATTCAGGAGAACAAGCAATGAAGACTACTGAACTGCGCCAAAAAGACGTCGCCGGCATCGAAGCCGAAATCAAGGCACTGCAAAAGGCCCATTTCGGCCTGCGCATGCAAAAGGCTACGCAGCAACTGGGTAACACCAACACGCTGCGCACCACCCGCCGCGATATCGCCCGTGCCAAGACCATTCTTGCTGAAAAGCAAGCCGCCAAGTAAGGAGCCCACATGACGGAACCTAAAAAATCCCTCAAGCGCACCTTGGTTGGCAAGGTGGTCAGCGACAAGCGTCAAAAGACTGTGACCGTGCTGGTCGAGCGCCGTGTGAAGCACGAGCTCTACGGCAAGATCGTTGCGAAGTCGAGCAAGTACCACGCCCATGACGAAAATGGCGAGTACAAGCTGGGCGACGTGATCGAAATCACCGAAAGCCGTCCTCTGTCGAAGACGAAGAACTGGGTTGCCACGCGCCTGGTTCAAAAGGCTGGCCTGCTGTAAGCAGCGCGCCAAGCCAAGCCAAGCCAGGGCAGGCGGCTGTGCCGCCTGTAGCGAAGAGGGTGACCCCTTGGCTGCAAAGCCCATCCAGAACGACCCACAATGTGGGTCGTTTTGCTTTGTGGGCTGCGTAAGCGCTTTGGCATCAGCCATGTGACCTTTCACCGCGCGGTCAAAGCCGGGCGGGGCATGCGCGGCACGCTTGAAGGGTGTTGTGCATCCCCTATGACTTGCAGTCGCCCATCGGCCGCTTGGCAGACACGCCATCACGAACCACCATCATCCATTCATCCACCCCGTTAATTCCAAGGAGACAGCAATGATCAAAGTCGGTGACACCCTTCCAGCCAGCACCCTGATGGAGTATTCCGAAGTCGAGGGCGAGGGCTGCAGCATTGGGCCTAACCCCGTGCCGGTCGACAAGGCGACAGCCGGCAAGACCATTGCACTGTTTGCCCTGCCAGGCGCTTTCACGCCGACCTGCTCTGCCAAACACGTGCCTGGCTATGTGGAAAAGGCGGCCGAATTCAAGGCGGCGGGCGTGGACGAAATCTGGTGTGTGAGCGTGAACGACGCGTTCGTGATGGGCGCGTGGGCCCGCGACCAGAAGACGGACGGCAAGGTGCGCATGCTGGGCGACGGCAGCGCCGCCTTTGCACAGGCCACCGGCCTCACGCTCGACCTGTCGGGCCGCGGCATGGGCTTGCGCAGCAACCGGTATTCGATGCTGGTGCGCGATGGCAAGGTCGTGACGCTGAACGTGGAAGCCCCGGGCAAGTTCGAGGTGAGCGATGCGGACACCCTGCTCGCACAGGCCAAGGCCAGCGCCGCCTGAAAGATCTGTGACTGCTATTGAATAAATAGCGCCTTAGGCAGATGAAACGGGCGCTAGAGCCCGAAATCCTCAAAAAAGATCGACTTTGAGGTAGTGGGCCCCGGCAATCGGGTTGTGATAGTAAGGAGGAATTTCCTCAAACCCCAGGTCGGTATACAGCGCGCGCGCCGACTCCATGTCATCCAGCGTATCGAGCAGCACGCAGGCGTAACCCGCCTGTCGTGCGCGGTCCAGCATGGCCTCGGCCAGTTCCCGGCCCAGGCCGAACCCGCGAAACGCCTTGCGCACGTACAGGCGCTTCATCTCGCTGGCGTTGGGGTAGTCGGCCGTGTCCAGCGGACGCAGGGCGCAGCAGCCCGCCACCGACCCATCGACCACCGCCAGCAGCAGGGCTCCGCGGGGCTCGGCATAGTCGCCGGGCAGCGACGCCAGTTCGGACTCGAACCCCTGGAAGCACAGATCCACCCCAAGTGTCTCGGCGTACTCCCTGAAGATCATCCGCACCCCTTCCAGCTCGGTTGGGGTGGAAGGGCTCAGGAGCTCAATGGTCGGCTTGTCCAAAACAGGGCGGCGATAAAACGGCGGAAGGGGCAGTGTAGCGATTCTTGCTAGAACCCCGCAGCCATCCCCAGCGATGACACCCACCATGCCAGCGCAACACTGCCCGCCAGCACCACTGCGGCGACCACACGGCTTGCCGCGTCGTCCCGCGAAGCCGCGGCAGGTGCATCGAGCAGCTTGTCGCCCTGCAGCATGGGCCCAACGAGTGGCTGGCGCCTGATGACGACATAAAACGCGACGGCCAGCAGATGCAGGACCACGAGACCGATGACAAGGTACTGCCCGATTTCCTTGTGGTAAGTGGTGGCCTGGCCGACGACTGCATTGGATACAAAGCGGGTCAGCGGTCCGGCAAAGGCGATTTCGTCATCGCTGAGAAGCCCTGTGGTCACCTGGGCGGCCAGCACTCCAAGCAGGCCGAACACCGACAGGGCGCCCAGCGGGCTGTGGCCGATGCTGTCCGACACCGCGCCATGGCCCCGCAGGTAGCGCAGAACGCGCGCCGGCGAATACAAAAAGCTGGCAAAACGCGACCAGCGCCCGCCCACCAGCCCCCACACGATGCGAAACACCAGCAGGGCAAGCACCAGATGCCCGAGCCTGAAGTGCCATTCCATCGCATTGCCGCCCACCTTGGCCGTCACGACCAGGCCGACGACGCTCGCCGCCAAAACCCAGTGGAATAGGCGGGTTGGGAGGTCCCAGATGCGGACGGTGTGTAGTTGGCTCATGCGGATGACTCCAGAAAAACAGCGGATGCTGCGGGCGATTGTCGGCAAAACGGCACCGCTGTGCATGTTCCGGCGTGGGAGGGTGCCGATGCCACCGCTCCGGGCGGAACGAAGCAGGCCGTCTGGCGAGCTGAACTGCACCGGACACAACGGCCACGAAACTGACTGCGAAATTCTTGCCAACGCGGCATACTGCGAGCGGCTCAGGCCAGTCTGATCCGCCCATCATAAAAGGATGAAACCCCATGAAAGCACTTGCCGCATTTGCATTTGCCGCCGCTACGCTCGCCGTGGCCGCGCCCGCCTCGGCCCAGTTTGCCAAAGCTGAAGACGCCATCAAGTACCGCCAGAGTGCGCTCTTCGTGATGGGCCAACATTTCAGCCGCATCGGCGCCATGGCCAACGGACGCGTGCCGTTCGACGCCAAGGCCGCGCAAGACAATGCCGATGTGGTGGCACAGATGGCCAAGCTCCCTTGGGCGGCATTCGGCCCGGGCACCGACAAGGGCGCACCGACCAAGGCCCTGCCAGAGATCTGGACCGAGCAGGCCAAGTACAAGGAGCATGCCGACAAGCTCGAGGCAGAGTCGGTCAAGCTCGCTGCTGCTGCCAAGACCGGCAATCTGGACAACCTGAAGGCTGCCTTTGGTGCCGCCGCGGGCACCTGCAAGGCCTGCCACGACAATTACCGCGCCAAATAGCGTACATCCCCCTGAGCGGCTGCGCCGCTTCCCCCTTCTCTCGAACCGCTGCACGATTCGGGAAGGGGGACGCCGCCAGCGCGGCGGGGGCCCCTTGCGCGGCGTCCACTTGACTGGGGCGCGCCCGTTGCAGGCTTTAGCTATTAAAGTGAGAGCGGGTAGTGCATGCTGAGCCAGCGCGAAAGGCCGATTTCACCTGGAATCGGCCTTTGTCCTTCACAGGTTGCAGACGCTCAGGTCTCCGCCAGCAACTTCTCGATGAGCTGGTGCAGCTCGGAAAAATTGGGCGCGCCCACATAGGTCTTCACGATCTCGCCGCGCTTGTTGACGATGAAAGTCGATGGGGTCAGGCGCACATCGCCCCAGGCCTTGGCCACGTTGCCGGTGTTATCGATCGCCACCTTGAAGGGCAGCTTGCGCGTCTCTGCAAAGTTGACGACGTAGCTGGGCGGGTCGTAGCTCATGGCCACAGCGAGCGTCTCGAAGCCCTTGGCGTGGTATTTGTTGTAGGTATCCACGATCTCGGGCATTTCGGCCACGCAGGTGACGCAGCTGGTCGCCCAGAAATTCACCAGCGTTACCTTGCCGCGCAGGTCGGCTGTGGTCTTGCTCGATCCGTCGAGCAGCACGAAGGTGGAGTCGGGCGCAGGCGCGCGGCCCGTGTCGAGGTACACGTAGGCCCCGATGGCCGCAAACGCCGCCACTGCCACCCCTGCTGCCCACTTCTTCATCACCATGGTTTTCCCCGTTGTTCCACCGTTTGCGCCGTTCGCGCTGCGCGGATCGCCATTGTGCCGGACGGTGCAATGGCCATACGCCTGCGCCCCCGCACGATGGTGGCCAACGCCCAGATGATGGAGTACCGGCCCGGGCGAAAGTTCTGGTGGGTGGCGCACTGTCGCATGCACCGACGGGCACGGGCGTGCGGAGCGTGTCAGCACCAGCCAACGTGCGAACCTCGCGCTTTGGCGCAGGGCTGCCAGCACGTCTACCGCACGGTGCCGATAATCCCCTCCATGAACTGGATATTGCCCGCGGCCACTGCCGCGCTGCTGGTCAGCGGCTGCAGCCCCGCCCTGAACTGGCGCACCGTGCCGCTGCCCGAAGCGGCCCTCACCATCACTCTCCCTTGTAAACCCGACCAGGCCACGCGGCAGGTCGAGCTGGCCGGTGCGCCGGTCGAGCTGGCCATGGCGGGCTGCGATGCCGACGGCGCCACGTTCGCCGTGTCGCACGCCGCATTGGCCGACCCGGCCATGGTGGGCACTGCCCTTACGCACTGGCGCAGCGCCGTACTCGCCAACCTGGGGCCCGGTGCGGCAGCGGCGGCGGTCAATGCGCCATACGCGCCCCAGGGCGTACTGCCGGTGCCGCAATCGCTGCGCACCACCGTACAGGGCCAGCGGGCCGATGGCAGCGCCGTGGTTGCGCAGGGCGTGTGGTTTGCCCGTGCGGTCGGCCCGCACGTGCGGCTGTACCACGCCGTGGTGTACACGGCCAAGCCCCGGCCCGAGGTGGCAGACCAGTTCTTCTCGGGCCTCGCGCTCCAATGATGCACGGCGACAGCGTTTTGCCACGGCGAACGGCTGTGGTGGTGTTTCTGGCGTTTGCGTTTGCGTACTTTCTGTCGGCGCTGGTACGTGCTGTCACGGCCACGCTGGCCCCCACGCTGGCGCAGGAGTTCACGCTGCAGGCCAGCGACCTTGGGCTGCTGGCGGGCGGGTACTTCCTGGGCTTTGCTGCCATGCAGCTCCCGCTGGGCACATGGCTCGACCGGCACGGCCCGCGCAAGGTGGCGCTGGCGTTTCTGGGCGTTGCCGTGGTGGGCAGCCTGGTGTTTTCGGTGGCGACCGGGTTCTCGGGCCTGCTGGCGGGCCGCGTGCTGTGCGGCGCGGGTGTCAGCGCGTGCCTGATGGCTCCGCTCACGGGCTACCGGCGCTGGCTCACGCCCACCGCGCAGATGCGCGCGAACTCGTGGATGCTCATGACCGGTTCGCTGGGCATGGTGGCGTCCACGCTGCCGGTGCAGTGGGCCTTGCCGGTGCTGGGCTGGCGGCCGCTGTTCTGGGCGCTGGCCGTGCTGGTTGCGGTGTCGATGGTGGTGATCGCCATCTGGGTGCCTGCCTGGAGCCGTGCCCCGGAATCCCCCGCACTCGCAACCCAGTCGCCGCCGGAAGCGGCGAAGCCTGCGGTGGCCGATGGCTACAGCATGGTCTGGCGCCACGCGTACTTCCAGCGCCTCGCACCGCTCGGGTTTTTCGTCTATGGCGGCATGGTCGCCATGCAGACGCTGTGGGCGGGCCCATGGATGCAGCGCGTGGCGGGCTACACGCCGCTGGAGTCGGCCACGGGGCTGTTCTGGATCAATGTGTCGATGCTGTGCACGTTCTGGACCTGGGGCATGGTCAACCCGTGGCTGCTGCGCAAGGGCTACGGGCCCGACCGGCTGATGACCCTGGGACTGCCGCTGTGCCTGGTGGTACTGCTGGGCATCATCGTGGCCGGGCCCGCTGCGGGCGGCGGAGCGTGGGCGCTGTTTTGCGTGTCGTGCACGTTTGTGTCGCTGTCCCAGCCGGCGGTGGCCATGGCGTTCGAGCAGGCGCTGGCGGGGCGTGCCCTGTCGGCCTACAACCTCGTGATCTTTGCGGGCGTGTTCGTGGTGCAGTGGGGCATTGGCCTGGCGGTCGATGCGTTTGCCGCTGCCGGCCTGGCCACCGTGCCATCGTTCCAGGCGGCCATGGCCGTGTACCTCGCGTGCAACGCAGGGGCGTACGCGTGGTTTCTGCTCAAGGGGCAGCGCCATAATGCAGGCCACACCCCCGCACCATGAGCCGTCCCACCAGCATCCTTCTCATTGCCCACGCGCCACTGGCCCATGCCCTGCGCGAATGCGCGCTGCATGTGTTTCCTGATTGCGGCGAGAGTGTGCTGGCGCTGGATGTGCCGCCCAGCGAGCGCCCTGAAGACTCGCTGGCCCGCGCCCGCGCGCTGCTGGCCGAGGCCGGCGAAGACACCACGCTCGTGCTGACCGACGTGTTTGGCGCCACCCCCTGCAATGTCGCCCAGCGCCTGGTGGAAGGCGTGCGCTCACGCGTGGTGAGTGGCGTCAACCTGCCGATGCTGCTGCGGGCCGTGAGCTACCGCAGCGAGCCGCTCGATTCGGTAGTGACGCGCGCGGTGGTGGGGGGAACGCAAGGCGTGATGCAGGTGGCCATCTCTGCACCGCAAAACCAGAATCGTCGAAACAACGCCCATGATCAAGACCCGTATCACCATCAGCAATAGGCTGGGCCTGCACGCCCGCGCGTCGGCCAAGCTCACCAAGCTGGCTGGCAGCTTCCCGTGCGACGTTTTCATGAGCCGCGGCGAGCGCCGCATCAACGCCAAGAGCATCATGGGCGTGATGATGCTGGCAGCCGGCCTGGGCAGCGAGGTGGAGCTGGAAACCAGTGGCGAGCGCGAGCAGGAAGCCATGGACGCGCTCCTGGCCCTGATCAACGACAAGTTTGGCGAAGGCGAATAAGTGAACAGGGCCCCCACGGTCGCGCACTGCGTGTTGCTCCCTGCCCCCCAAGGGGGCCCAACCCGCCTTCGGGCGGCCGGGCGGCGGGCTGAGAGGGCCCCCACGATCGCGCACTGCGTGTCGCTCCCTGCCCCCCAAGGGGGCCTAGCCCGCCTTCGGGCGGCCGGGCGGCGGGCTGAGAGGGCCCCCACGGTCGCGCACTGCGTGTCGCTCCCTGCCCCCCGAGGGCGCCCAGCCCGCCTTCGGGCGGCCGGGCGGCGGGCTGATGCCGCCCCCGCCGGGCCTTTGTATCGGATCGCACCAACATGACTTTCTCCGTCCACGGGCTTGCAGTCGCCCGCGGCATCGCCATCGGGCGTGCCGTGCTGGTCGCGTCCAGCCGCATGGACGTGGCGCACTACTTCGTCAAGCCCGAGCAGGTCGAGGGCGAGATCGAGCGCGTGCGCAATGGCCGCAACGCCGTGGTCGAGGAGCTCCAGCGCCTGCAGGCCGACATGCCCGCCGATGCCCCGCACGAGCTGACCGCGCTGCTGGATGTGCACCTTATGCTGCTGCAGGACGAGGCCCTGACGGGCGGCGTCAAGCACTGGATCACGGACCGGCTGTACAACGCCGAATGGGCGCTGACCACGCAGTTGGAAGTGATTGCGCGCCAGTTCGACGAGATGGAGGACGAGTACCTGCGCGAGCGCAAGGCCGACCTGGAGCAGGTGGTCGAACGCGTGCTGCGCCACATGAAAGGCGTGGCCAGCCCCGTGGCGCCGCCCGCCAGCAGCCCCCGGCGCAAGACCCAGCAGGACTTGCTGCTGGACGACACCGTGGACGTACCGCTGGTGCTGGTGGCGCACGACCTGTCGCCCGCCGACATGCTGCAGTTCAAGCAAAGCGTGTTTGCCGGTTTCGTGACCGATGTGGGCGGCAAGACATCGCACACCGCCATCGTGGCGCGCAGCATGGACATCCCGGCGGTGGTGGGTGCGCGCAGTGCCAGCCAGCTGGTGCGCCAGGACGACTGGATCATCATCGACGGCGATGCGGGTGTGATCATCGTCGACCCCTCTCCCATCATCCTGGCCGAGTACGGCTTTCGCCAGCGCCAGGTGGAGCTGGAGCGCGAGCGCCTGGCACGGTTGCGCCACACCCCCGCCATCACGCTCGACGGCCACCGCATCGAGCTCCTGGCCAACATCGAGCAGCCTGGTGATGCGCCCGCGGCGGTCCGCGCCGGAGCCGTGGGCGTGGGCCTGTTCCGCAGCGAATTTTTGTTCATGGGCCGCAGCGGCAATCTGCCGGGCGAGGACGAGCAGTACCGTGCCTACCGCGAGGCGCTCGACGGCATGGAGGGCATGCCCGTCACCATCCGCACCATCGACGTAGGCGCCGACAAGCCGCTGGACCACAAGGCCCACAAGGACAATTACCTCAACCCTGCGCTCGGCCTGCGCGCCATCCGCTGGAGCCTGGCCGACCCGGCGATGTTCCGTACGCAGCTGCGTGCCGTGCTGCGCGCTGCGGCGCATGGCAAGGTCAACCTGCTGTTTCCGATGCTGGCGCACACGCACGAGATCCAGCAGACGCTGGCCCAGGTGGATCTGGCCCGTGCCGAGCTCGATGCGCGCGGCGAGGCCTACGGCCCGGTACAGCTGGGCGCCATGATCGAGGTGCCCGCGGCGGCGCTCATGGTGCGCACCTTTCTGAAGTACTTTGATTTCCTGTCCATCGGCACCAACGACCTGATCCAGTACACGCTGGCGATCGACCGCGCCGACGAGGCCGTGGCCCACCTGTACAACCCGCTGCACCCCGCCGTGCTGCGCCTGGTGGCCGACGTGATTGCCGAAGGCGAACGCCAGGGCAAGAGCGTGTGTGTGTGCGGTGAAACCGCGGGCGATGTGAGCATGACGCGGCTGCTGCTGGGCCTGGGCCTGCGCAGTTTCTCGATGCACCCCGCGCAGATCCTGGCCGTCAAGCAGGAGGTGCTGCGCGCCGACACCCGCAAGCTGGCACCCTGGGCGCAGCGGGTGCTCGACAGTGACGAGCCTGCCGTAGCGCCGGGACAATAGGCTTTCTGGCAATCAAAATTGATAGCATAAAAAGCTTATGCGTCAAGCGACGGAGCCCATTTTGATTCAAAAATCGGCTTCCCGGTCTGCCACCGCGCCCTCGCAGGCCCCACCCTCAGCGCGCACGCATCCCCATCACGGCTGCGCCGATGATCATCACGGTGGCCAGCACAATGCTGGCGCTGAAGCTGCGGCCGCTCACCGCCATCAGCAGCGCTGTGGAAGCCAGCGGTGTGATGTAGCTCAGGATGCCGATCTGCCGCGGATCGCCGAGCTTGAGCGCCTTGTCCCACAGGAAGAACGCACCGCCCAGCGGCCCCAGCCCCAGCACCGCCAGCAGCAACCAGTCGCGCGCCTGGAGCGTTACTGCAGGCTCCAGCAGTGCGTGGCACAGCAAGGACAGCACGCCAGACACCAGCCCGAACAGGCCAATCGCCGTGGTCGGAAAGGCTGGCACGCGCTTGGTCAGCAGCGAGTAGGTGGCCCAGATGAACGCTGCCGCCAGCGCCGGGAGGTAGCCCCAGGCCAGCGTGCCGCTGAGCTCGTGGCCGCCCACGATGGCAATCGCGGCACCGCCAAACCCCAGCAGCGCTGCCAGCAAATGCGGCAGGCGCAGCCGCACGCCGGGCAGCACCCACGGCGACAGCACCACGATGAAAAGCGGCCACAGGTAGTTGACGAGGTTGGCCTCCACCGCGGGCGCGTGGCGCAGTGCAATGAACAGCAGGAAGTGGTATGCGAACAGCCCGTACACGCCCAGCGCCAGCGTGCGCAGCGGCACCCGCCACTGGGTGGGGGCGCGCAGCACAAACGGCCAGGCCGGGATGCTGCCGATGATGAGCGCGATGCCTGTGAGCAGGAACGGTGGCACATGCGTGAGCGATACGCCCAGCGCCGCGAGGGATGCCCACAGCGCAATGGCGCCCAGGGCGTAAAGATTGGCTTGCATCCGTCGACTGTAAGGCGGCGCATCGTCGCGCAACGATGGTCTGCCATCGCGCGCACATGGTCTGGCGTCGATGAGCGCGCCGCTAGGCGCTGCGCCTGCTTGGACGTGCGTTCAGCCCCTGCGGCTGTCAGCCCGCGCTGCGGCGCAGTGCGGCCGTGAGCGCCGACGGCGAGCGGTACCCCGTGCGGTGCGCTACGTCCGCCACCGCCATGCCCGTGGACCGCAGCAGCCGGGCGTGCGCCAGGCGCTGGTGGCGCAGCCAGGCGATGGCGCCCATGCCCCGTTCTTCGCGGCAGCGCGCCGCAAACTGGCTGGGGCTCAGGTGGGCCTGAGCCGCCAGGTCAGCCACCGTGAGGTCGCCATGCCAGTGCCCCGCGGCCCACTGCTGCAGCGCGGGCCAGTCGATGGCGCGGCGGCGCGACGCCGCTGCGCTGGGCGCGTTGCTGGCCGCATGGCCCATCCACGCTTCGAGCAGCAAAGCCGGCCCGTGCGCCTGGGCCAGCGGCAGGCGCTGCTCCAGCGCGTGGGCCAGATAGCGCGCCAGTGGCAGGGTGCCCGCAGGCAGGGCCGTGGTGGTGGTTCCCGCCGCGCACTGCCGCCAGCCGGGCTGGGCACTGTCAAGCACCAGGCAGGAGCTGCCGCTTCGGGATTCAAAATCGTGCCGATCTCCGGGCGCGATGATGTAGCCGCTGCCCGATTCAACCCGCAGGCCGCGGCCCGCCACCTCCAGCTCGAGCGTGCCCGAGAGGCCCAGAAGAATCTGGAAATGGTCGTGGCTGTGGCTGCCAGGCGATGCGCCATAGCGGCGCAGCGAAAGCTGGCCCGCCGTCGCACTGGTGCCCTGCATGCCGCTGCGCTGCTGGGCGCCTTACACGCCGGCGGCGTGGGCCTGTTGGTCGGCGTGGTAGCTGCTGCGCACCATGGCGCCTACCGCAGCGTGGCTGAAGCCCATCTTGTAGGCCTCTTCCTCGAACATCTTGAAGGTGTCGGGATGCACGTAGCGGCGTACCGGCAGGTGGCTGTTGCTGGGGGCCAGGTACTGGCCGATGGTCAGCATGTCGATGTTGTGCGCGCGCATGTCGCGCATCACCTGCAGGATCTCTTCGTCGGTTTCGCCCAGGCCCACCATGATGCCGCTCTTGGTCGGTACGCTGGGGTGCAGCGCCTTGAACTTCTTGAGCAGGTTCAGGCTGAACTGGTAGTCGGAGCCTGGGCGCGCTTCCTTGTACAGGCGGGGCGCGGTTTCCAGGTTGTGGTTCATCACATCGGGCGGGGCGGCCTTCAGGATTTCGAGCGCGCGGTCATCGCGGCCGCGGAAGTCGGGCACGAGAATCTCGATCTGCGTTTGAGGCGACAGCGCGCGGATGTTCTGGATGCATTCCACAAAGTGTCCGCTGCCGCCGTCGCGCAGATCGTCGCGGTCCACGCTGGTAATGACCACGTACTTGAGCTTGAGCGCAGCAATGGTCTTGGCCAGGTTCAGCGGCTCGTCCTTGTCGAGCGGGTCGGGCCGGCCATGGCCCACATCGCAGAACGGACAGCGGCGCGTGCACTTGTCGCCCATGATCATGAACGTGGCCGTGCCCTTGCCAAAGCACTCGCCGATGTTGGGGCACGAGGCCTCCTCGCACACCGTGTGCAGCTTGTGCTCGCGCAGGATTTCCTTGATCTCGTAGAAGCGCGTGGTGGGCGAGCCGGCCTTCACGCGAATCCACTCGGGCTTCTTGAGCACTTCGCCTTGTTCCACCTTGATCGGAATGCGCGACAGCTTGGCCGCGGCCTTTTGCTTGGCCAGCGGGTTGTACGTTTCGGTGGATTGCGCTTCGCGGACGACTTCAGGGGTGCTCATGGCGTTGGGGCGGTTCAGGGGGCGAGCCGGATGCTGAGCTGCTGGCCCAGCAACTGCGCGGCTTCTTCCCAGGTGGTGGGGACCCCGATTGTAGAAAGATCGACGGTTTGCAAACCTGCGTAGCCGCAAGGGTTGATGCGGCCAAAGGGCGAGAGGTCCATGTCCACGTTGAGTGCCACCCCGTGGTAAGTGCAGTGGCGACTGACCTTGATGCCCAGCGCGGCAATCTTTCCCAGCCCGGTGAAGTCGGGGACGGGCGGGGCGGTGCCTTCGCGTTTCTGGGGGCGCTGCGGCAGCAGGGCGTGGCTGTACGGGTCGTCCAGGCGCACATAGATTCCGGGCGCGCCTGCTACCCGGTGTCCGGTGACGCCCAATGCTGCCAGCGTGCGGATGACGGCTTCTTCAACGCGGTATACGTATTCCTTGACGAAATAGCCCGCGCGCTGAAGATCGATGAGCGGGTAGGCCACCACCTGCCCGGGGCCGTGGTACGTGACCTGCCCGCCGCGGTTGGTGGCGACCACGGGGGTGGCCCCTGGGTCCAGCAGGTGATCGCTTTTGCCGGCCACGCCCTGTGTGTACAGGCCATCGTGTTCGCAGATCCAGATCGCGTCCGGCGTGTCGCTGGTGCGCGCTGCCGTGAAATCCTGCATGGCCTGGAGTGTGGCCGCGTAGTCGGCGCGGCCCAGCGTCTGGATGGGTATGGTCATGTCGTATTCCGCGGGCGGGACGCAGTCAAAGGGCTCAGTGGGGTGCGACAAGGCTTGCGCGTGCCGTCGGGCATGCGCCCATGTCAGAGAACGACCTTGACCATCGGGTGCGAGGAGAGTGCGCGGTACAGGTCGTCGAGCTGTTCGCGGCTGGTGGCCGTGATGGTGATGGTCACTCCCAGGTAGTTTCCGGCGCGGCTGTCACGCAATTCGATCGTGCTCGCATCAAAGGTGGGGTCGAACTGGCGTGCGAGTTCGGTCACTGCCTGCACGAATCCATCGACTTTCGCCCCCATGACCTTGATGGGAAAGCGCGACGGGTACTCGATCAGCGATTCTTTGCGGGGATCGGACATGGTTTTGTCCAGCCCGTTGGAGTGCGGTTTCTCTGTGGAAGTCATGTTGCGTCGGTTCTGGCGGGTGCTTCTGATTCGGTAGCGCCCAATGGCGTCGATTGTGCGCCAGCGGGCCGGGCGGAGTGAATCGGGCAGTCCGCAGGAGCGCAAAGCGGACCGCGTCGTGCCGCCCGCGCGTTGCGCCGAAGCGTTGGCGCATCACCACTTTGGGGCAGGGGTGCGGCACGCTTTCGCGGCACTGGTGCGGTGTTTTTGTCTACCCGCGCGGGTTTTTACTTATAATTAGAGGCTTTGTGAAAATTGCAGTCTCTAACGCGGGCGTCGTTCAATCATGAAAAACCTCCCGTACGAGACTGAAATTGAGGACGAAGAATCCGACTTCAAGCCCATGACTGCGCAGGAGGCGCAGGAGTGGCGGCGACGCAACCCGCCGATCTCCATCTGGCAGGTGGTGGCGGGTCAGGCGCTGGTGGGGGTGCTGGTGGCATTGGCAGCGTGGCTGCTGACTGGCAAGGCTTCGGCCGGCTGGTCTGCCGGGTACGGGGCGTTGGCGGTGGTAGTGCCTGCCGGGCTGTTTGCCCGCGGGGTGCTCCGCCAGAAGGCCAAGCTGGATCCGCGTGCGGCAATGGCAGGGTTCTTTGGCTGGGAAATCGCCAAGATCGTATTGACGGTGGCGCTGCTTGCGGCGGCACCCCGGCTGGTGCCGGATTTGAGCTGGCTCGCCTTGCTTGCGGGCATGGTAGTCACGATGAAAACGTATTGGGTCGCGCTCATGGTGCGTCCCGGTGTCCGAAAAACCGATTGATAAAGAGAAGAGTTGTCCGATGGCCGCAGAAGCGCACGCTCCGACTGCAAGTGAATACATCGTTCACCACCTGCAGCATCTTCAAAACGTCAAGCAGACCAAGATCGTCGACTTTTCGGTGATCAACTACGACTCGGTGATCATCGGCCTGTTTCTGGGCATGCTCACGGTGCTCATTCTTTGGAGCGCTGCGCGCAAGGCCACTTCGGGCGTTCCCGGTCGCTTCCAGGCGGCTGTCGAAATGCTGGTGGAGATGGTCGACAACCAGGCCAAGGCCAACATCCCCAGCGCGGAAAGCCGCAAGTTCATCGCACCCCTGGGTCTCACGGTGTTCGTCTGGATCTTCCTGATGAACTTCATGGACATGCTGCCTGTGGACCTGTTGCCCACCCTCTGGGCCAAGATCTATGGCGCTGCAGGCCACGATCCGCACGACGCCTACCTGCGTGTCGTGCCCACGGCCGATCTCTCCACCACCCTGGGCCTCGCCTTCGCCGTTTTGCTGCTGCGCTTCTGGTACAGCGTCAAGATCAAGGGCGCCGGCGGCTGGGCCCACGAACTCGTCTCCGCGCCTTTTGGCACCAGCAAGAACCCCATCTTCGCCCTGATCCTGGGCGTGGTGAACCTGCTGATGCAGATCATTGAATATGTGGCCAACACCGTTTCGCATGGCATGCGGTTGTTCGGCAACATGTACGCCGGCGAACTGGTGTTCATGCTGATTGCCCTCATGGGCGGTGCAGCGGCACTGTCGCTGTCGGGTGTGCTGCTGCCGGTGGGCCACGTGATTGCGGGCACCATCTGGACGCTGTTCCACATTCTGGTGATCTCCCTGCAGGCGTTCATTTTCATGATGCTGGCACTGATCTACCTTGGTCAGGCGCACAACGCGCACTAAGTTTCCCTTTCGTTTTTTTTTCCTCAACTTTTCTTTTTAACTCAGGAGTCATCATGGAAAACATTCTCGGTCTCGTCGCTCTGGCTTGTGGTCTGATCGTTGGTCTGGGCGCTATCGGCGCTTCCATCGGTATCGCACTGATGGGTGGCAAGTACCTCGAATCTTCGGCACGCCAGCCTGAACTGATCAACGAACTGCAAACCAAGATGTTCATCTTGGCCGGTCTGATCGACGCTGCGTTCCTGATCGGTGTGGCTATCGCTCTGCTGTTCGCATTCGCCAACCCCTTCGTGTCCACGTTCTTGGCCAACCTGCCCAAGTAAGCCCCGTTCAACGCCACTCTAGAAAGGTGTTGCCGTGAGTATCAACGCGACCCTGTTCGTTCAGGCCATCGTCTTCCTGATCCTGGTGTGGTTCACGATGAAATTCGTGTGGCCCCCGATCGCGAAGGCGTTGGATGAACGGGCCCAGAAAATCGCCGAAGGCCTCGCTGCTGCCGACCGTGCCAAGTCCGAACTGACCGCTGCCAACCAGCGCGTCGAGAAGGAACTGTCACAGGCACGCAACGAAACGGCCTCGCGTCTTGCGGACGCCGACCGCCGTGCCCAGGCCATCATTGAAGAAGCCAAGGCACGTGCGACCGAAGAAGGCAACAAGATCGTTGCTGCTGCCCGCGCTGAAGCCGAGCAGCAATCGGTGCAAGCCCGCGAAGCCCTGCGTGAGCAGGTGGCAGCATTGGCCGTCAAGGGCGCCGAGCAGATTCTCCGCAAGGAAGTCAATGCCGGCGTTCACGCCGACCTGCTCAACCGCCTGAAGACCGAGCTGTAAGGGGACACACATGGCTGAACTCGCCACCATTGCCCGCCCTTACGCCGATGCCTTGTTCAAGGCCTCCACCGCGGGCGCGGGCGTCGACCTGGGCGGTACCGCTGCCTGGCTGGACGAACTGGCGGCGATTGCCGCCAATCCCCAACTGCGTCAGCTGGCGGACAACCCGAAAGTGACGGCGGACGAGGTCTATGCCGTGTTTACGGGTGTTGCCCGTTCGGCGCTGCCTGATATGGCCAAAAACTTCCTGCGCACGGTCATCGACAACGGACGCATCAATGCGCTCCCGGAGGTGGCTTCGCAGTTTCGTGCCCTCGTGAATCGCCGTAACGGCTCTTCGGATGCCGTGGTCTACAGCGCTTTCCCCGTGGAAGCGGCCGCCCTGGCGGATGTGAGCGCAGCGCTTGAAAAGCGTTTCGGACGCAAGCTCAACCTGTCGGTCCAGCTGGACGAGTCGCTGATTGGCGGCATTCGCGTAGTGGTGGGTGACGAGGTGCTGGACACTTCGGTCAAGGCCCGTCTTGAACAAATGAAAGCGGCCCTCACTGCGTAGCGCGGCGAGGACAGCGAACCAAAGAAAGAAGGAAAGAGTCATGCAACTCAATCCCGCAGAAATTTCTGAACTCATCAAGAGCCGTATCGAAGGTCTGGCAGCCAGCAGCGACATCCGCAACCAGGGCACCGTGGTGTCCGTGTCTGACGGTATCGTGCGCGTTCATGGCCTGTCGGACGTGATGCAGGGCGAAATGCTCGAATTCCCCGCAACCAAGGACGGCCAGCCCTCCTACGGTCTGGCGCTGAACCTTGAGCGCGACTCCGTCGGCGCTGTGATTCTGGGCGAGTACGAGCACATCTCCGAGGGCGACACCGTCAAGTGCACGGGCCGTATTCTGGAAGTGCCCGTCGGCCCCGAGCTGATTGGCCGCGTGGTGAACGCGCTGGGCCAGCCGATCGACGGCAAGGGTCCCATCAACGCCAAGCTCACCGACGTGATCGAAAAGGTCGCTCCTGGTGTGATCGCCCGTAAATCTGTGGACCAGCCTCTGCAGACCGGCCTGAAGTCCATCGACTCGATGGTGCCCGTGGGCCGTGGCCAGCGCGAGCTGATCATTGGTGACCGCCAGACCGGCAAGACGGCCGTCGCCATCGACGCCATCATTGCCCAGAAGGGCCAGGGCGTGACCTGTATCTACGTCGCCATCGGCCAGAAAGCCTCGTCGATCAAGAACGTGGTGCGCGCTCTGGAACAAGCCGGCGCCATGGAGTACACGATTGTGGTGGCCGCATCGGCTTCCGAATCGGCTGCCATGCAGTACGTGTCGGCCTACTCGGGCTGCACGATGGGCGAGTACTTCCGCGACCGCGGCGAAGATGCCCTGATCGTGTACGACGACCTGTCCAAGCAGGCTGTGGCCTACCGCCAGGTTTCGCTGCTGCTGCGCCGCCCACCAGGCCGCGAAGCCTACCCCGGTGACGTGTTCTATCTCCACAGCCGTCTGCTCGAGCGTGCAGCCCGTGTGAACGCCGACTACGTCGAAGCCTTCACCAAGGGTGAAGTCAAGGGCAAGACGGGTTCGCTGACGGCTCTGCCCATCATCGAAACGCAAGCCGGTGACGTGTCTGCCTTCGTGCCTACCAACGTGATCTCGATCACCGACGGCCAGATCTTCCTGGAAACCTCGCTGTTCAACGCCGGTATCCGCCCCGCCATCAACGCCGGTATCTCGGTGTCGCGCGTCGGTGGTGCTGCCCAGACCAAGCTGATCAAGAGCCTGTCCGGCGGTATCCGTACCGACCTGGCCCAGTACCGTGAACTGGCTGCGTTCGCGCAGTTCGCTTCCGACCTGGACGAGGCCACCCGCAAGCAGCTCGACCGCGGTGCCCGCGTGACCGAACTGCTCAAGCAGGCCCAGTACAGCCCACAGTCGATCGGTCTGATGGCCTCCACGCTGTTTGCCGTGAACAAGGGTTACCTGGACGACATCGAAGTCAAGAAAGTGCTCTCGTTCGAAAACGGCATGCACGCTTTCCTCAAGGACAAGCACGCAGCCCTGCTGGCCAAGCTGGAAAACGACAAGGCCATGGACAAGGACGCCGAAGCCCAACTGGCAGCCGCCATCGCCGACTTCAAAAAAACCGGCACCTACTGATCCGGCCCATTGACTTCTTAGAGGAAACACAATGGCAGCAGGCAAGGAAATACGCGGCAAGATCAAATCGGTGGAGAACACCAAGAAGATCACCAAAGCCATGGAAATGGTCGCCGCCTCCAAGATGCGCAAGGCGCAGGAACGCATGCGTGCGGCCCGGCCTTACGCGGAGAAAGTGCGTCAGATCACCGGCAACCTGAGCCGCGCCAACCCGGAGTACACGCACCCCTTCATGCAGACCAACGACGCCAAGGTCGCGGGTTTCGTGGTGGTGACGACCGACAAGGGTCTGTGCGGTGGCTTGAACACCAACGTGCTGCGTGCGGTGACGACCCAGCTCAAGGACCTGCAAGCGCAGGGCCAGACCGCTGAGGTCGTGGCCATCGGCAACAAGGGCCTGGCGTTCATGAACCGCATCGGTGCCAAGGTGGTGTCCAGCGTGACCGGTCTTGGCGACACACCGCATCTGGACAAGCTGATCGGGCCGGTGAAGACCTTGCTGGACGCGTACACCGAAGGCCGCGTCAACGCGGTCTACGTCTGCTACACCAAGTTCATCAACACGATGAAGCAGGAGTCGGTGGTCGAGAAGCTGCTGCCGCTCAACGCGGGAGAGTTGCAGGACAACGCCGGCGGCCGTGACTGGGACTACATCTACGAACCGGATGCACCGGCCGTCATCGACGAGCTCCTGCTGCGCTACGTGGAAGCCCAGGTCTACCAGGCGGTGGCCGAAAACATGGCGTCCGAACAGTCCGCGCGCATGGTGGCCATGAAGGCCGCCACCGACAACGCCGGCAGCGTCATCAGCGAACTCAAGCTGGTCTACAACAAGACCCGTCAGGCAGCGATCACGAAAGAGCTTTCGGAAATCGTGGCCGGCGCCGCAGCGGTCTGAAGCAGCTGCTCAACAGAATCCGAGAAACGAAAAGGTACCCATCATGTCTCAAGCTACCGCACAAATGAACACCGGTGTTCAGGGCAAGATCGTTCAGTGCATCGGCGCCGTCGTGGACGTGGAATTCCCACGCAACCAGATGCCCCGCGTGTACGACGCCCTGAAAATGGAAGGCTCTGCCTTGACGCTGGAAGTCCAGCAGCAGCTGGGTGACGGCGTGGTCCGCACCATCGCGCTGGGTTCTTCCGACGGCCTGCGCCGCGGCATGGTGGTGACCAACACCGCCGAACCCATCATGGTGCCCGTGGGCAAGGCCACCTTGGGCCGCATCATGGACGTGCTCGGCGCGCCCATCGACGAGCGCGGCCCGGTGGACCAGGCGTTGACCGCCTCCATCCACCGCAAGGCCCCGGCTTATGACGAGCTGTCGCCCTCGCAAGAGCTGCTGGAAACCGGCATCAAGGTGATCGACCTGATCTGCCCGTTCGCCAAAGGCGGCAAGGTCGGTCTGTTCGGTGGCGCCGGTGTGGGCAAGACCGTGAACATGATGGAACTCATCAACAACATCGCCAAGGCCCACAGCGGTCTGTCGGTGTTCGCCGGTGTGGGCGAGCGCACCCGCGAAGGCAACGACTTCTATCACGAGATGGCCGACTCCGGCGTCGTGAATCTGGAGAACCTCGGCGAGTCCAAAGTGGCCATGGTCTACGGCCAGATGAACGAGCCCCCGGGCAACCGCCTGCGCGTGGCCCTGACCGGCCTGACCATCGCCGAGTCGTTCCGCGACGAAGGCCGTGACGTGCTGTTCTTCGTGGACAACATCTACCGCTACACGCTGGCCGGTACCGAAGTGTCCGCTCTGCTGGGCCGTATGCCTTCCGCCGTGGGTTACCAGCCTACGCTGGCCGAAGAAATGGGCCGTCTGCAAGAGCGCATCACCTCCACCAAGGTGGGCTCGATCACTTCCATCCAGGCTGTTTACGTGCCAGCGGATGACTTGACCGACCCATCGCCTGCCACGACGTTCGCCCACTTGGACTCCACCGTGGTGTTGTCCCGTGACATCGCATCGCTGGGTATCTACCCCGCGGTGGATCCTCTGGACTCCACCAGCCGCCAGCTGGACCCGAACGTGGTGGGCGAAGACCACTACACCACGGCCCGTGCCGTGCAAGGTACGCTGCAACGCTACAAGGAACTGCGCGACATCATCGCCATCCTGGGCATGGACGAACTGGCTCCTGAAGACAAGCTGGCCGTGGCCCGCGCTCGCAAGATCCAGCGTTTCCTGTCGCAGCCTTTCCACGTGGCGGAAGTGTTCACGGGTTCGCCAGGCAAGTACGTTCCGCTGTCTGAAACCATCCGTGGTTTCAAGATGATCGTGAACGGCGAATGCGATCACCTGCCAGAGCAAGCGTTCTACATGGTGGGCACCATTGACGAAGCCTTCGAAAAGGCCAAGAAGGTGGCCTGATGAGCCGTAGGCCGGGCAGCCCGTGGCGGCGCGGCCTTCAGCAATCAAGCAACCCACCTTTTCCTAGGAGCAATGATGAACACCATCCACGTTGATGTGGTCAGTGCCGAAGAGTCCATCTTCTCCGGTGAAGCGCGTTTTGTCGCTCTGCCCGGCGAAGCTGGCGAACTGGGCATCTACCCCCGCCACACCCCGCTGATCACCCGCATCAAGCCGGGTTCGGTGCGCATCGAGATGGCCGACGGTGGCGAAGAGTTCGTTTTCGTGGCCGGTGGCATTCTGGAAGTGCAACCCAACTGCGTGACCGTGCTGTCTGACACGGCCATCCGCGGCAAGGATCTGGACGACGAGAAGGCCAATGCGGCCAAAGCTGCGGCGGAAGAGGCTCTCAAGAACGCGAAGAGCGATCTTGACCTCGCCAAAGCCCAGTCCGAGCTGGCAGTGATGGCAGCCCAGATTGCCGCACTGCGCAAGTTCCGTCAAAAGAAATGATGCTGGCCTTTTCCGGCCTGCTCACACAAAACCCGGCGTTGCCGGGTTTTTTTATGCCCGCGTTCTGCCGATTCGGTGGGCAAGGGCTTGGCAGGGGTTTGCTCAAAACGCGGTGGGCGCTGTTTCTTGCAGCCGAATTTGCAGTCCATCCCACGCCATCCAGAGAGCAATTCCGTCATCCCGCTGGAGCCACTGGCGCTCGGCCAGAAACTTCCGCGCCACCTCCAGTGAGCGCACGCCGAGCGTTATCGACTCCATCATGAGGTGCTCTGAGGGCACCAGTTCCAGAGCGATATCGGGCGTGAGGAGTAGGGGCTCGTCAGACTGCGACCCGCGATAGCCTTCCAATGGCGGAAGTGCGCGCGCAAGTCCGGCGTGCCCAGCCGAATCCCCTGCAGCCCTGTAATGCCCAGCGGCCCTCCCTCGCGTGATCTAAGCTTGCCTCGAAGCTCAGCGCGGCGATCCGCCGGGGTCGCCGCTTCGGCCCACGGATAGATGGCCGCGTGCCGATCCCATTCGCAAAAGAATATGCAGCAGCTGGGCGCCGACAAGTCCTGCACCACGGCATTGGTGAAGTTGGTAACCAACTGCCCGCTGGCGTCTTGTGATCGAAAGGCACGCGGCGCCTTGACAGAAAGGCCGGCCTGCTCCATCCATGCAAGGCTTTCCGGCAATGACTGCGCGGGCTCCAGGGCGAAGCCATGAATCAAAGGCGGCTGGGCATGCGCAGGGAGATCCACGTTCGATGAGGCTGCCCAAAGCTCCAGATCGGTATTGCCGACGTGAACCCACCCATAGGTTGCAAAGTCCGCACGCTGCAACGGCCATGCCACTGGCAACTGAAAAGTGTCGCTCAAAAGCATGAACAACGGCTCTGCTGTCACCAGCCGGAGCACCCCATGGTCGATCGAGCGGTATGCAGCAGGCATAGGGCATCCTCAAGTCAAAAAGGCCGGCATCCGATGTGGGTGCCGGCCTTTTTAGCACGCCGCAGCTGCCGTGCCCGACGGCTGCTGATGCGACGGTGCAACTTACATCGTGCCGAGTTCGCCCGAAGAGATCTGGCCGGTGCGCAATGCGTCGGCAGCCTGCGCGCGCACGGCTGCGCGGTCCGCGGTCGATGTGTAGGTCACCACGCGCGAACCTGCGGGCTCGATGCTGCGGGTCTGGGCCACGGTGGCGGCTTCAGCTGCCACCTCAGCGCGGGTACGGCTGGTATCGAACTGGGTGGCGAACTGCGAGGCATCGGCCTCATCAGCCATCGCGCCAAACGAAGCGAAAGCAGCCACAGCGGCGATGGACAGGAAACGTGCGGACTTGTTCATGGTGAGACTCCAGTAAATCAGATCAGTGAATAACAAATAAAACCCAGGCACCTTGGAATACGCCCCAGGGGCGGCGCCGGATTCAAGACCCTTGCAAAAACAATCAGCCGCGCTCGCCCGAAGGGATCTGGCCGGTGCGAACGGCGTCAGCCGCCTGCGTACGCACGGCATTGCGGTCGGCCGAGCTCTGGTAGGTCGTCACACGGGAACCTGCTGGCTCGATGCTGCGGGTCTGGGCCACGGTGGCGGCCTCGGCAGCCACTTCGGCGCGGGTGCGGTTGGTGTCGAACTTGGTGGCAAATTGCGAGGCATCGGCCTCATCGGCCATGGCGCCAAAAGAAGCGAAGGCAGCGACAGCGGCGATGGACAGGAAACGAGCAGACTTGTTCATGATGAAAATCCTTAAAAGTGAGGAGAAAAGCGTCCCAGACAAACAAACCGGAAGGGCGGGCCCGAGGGCCGTGGTACCGGGGTTCGGTGAGTCGCCTTGCGGGATCGGCTCATCGATGGGTTGAACTGTACGCGGGGGAGGGGAAGAGAAAAACTACCCAGTCGCAAACTGACTGTTCTGGTAATGGAAACAATCAGAGGGGAACTTGGTGCTGTTCTCCGCGCCATGAGCCCTGCGGGCGTTCCGGGCGTTCCGGGCGTTCCGGGCGTTCCGGGCGTTCAGGGCGTTCAGGGCGTTCAGGGCGTTCCGGGCGTTCAGGGCGTTCAGGGCCTTCGCGGCCTTCGGAGCCGGGGCGAAGGGGCATGTGCGCTCGACCGGAGCGGATGACTACATCCCCGGCGAGGGCGTTCCAGCCGTGCGACTGACGTGCACAGCGAATTGCCCCGCATCCATGGCGCACCCATGCGTCTCGGCCACAATCCGGCGGGCGCCACGGTCTTCTGCCACACATTACGATCAGGTCCCTCGTCGGAACTCCCAGCCCTCCAACCCATTCAGCCATCACGCCCCACATGTCCCCAGTCCGATCCGCTGCCGCCGCCCTGGGCGGTTCTCCCGATGACACCGAATCGGCGTTCTACGACGCCCTTCAACGGGGCGATATCGAGCTGCTGATGCAATGCTGGGCCGACGATGACGACATTCTGTGTGTGCACCCGGGTGGGCCACGGATGCTGGGCGCACGGGCCATACGCGCCGCATTCGAAGCCATGTTCGCCCACGGGGCAGTCCACGCACGGCCCTTGCAGGTGCTCCGGGTCTCGAGTGTGTCCAGTGCGGTCCACAGCGTGATCGAGCAGGTCGAAATGGTGCTGCCCGACGGTGTGCACCGGGCCATGGTGCTGGCCACCAACGTCTATCACAGGACGCCAGAGGGCTGGCGCATGGTGGCCCACCACGCCAGTCCGGGCTCGTCGCCCGAGGCCGATATGCTGCAGGCGCAGAAACCGCGCCTTCATTGATGACACGGTGGAAGCAAGTCACCGGGGTACCCCCTGCGCAAAGACGATGACGGCCATGGACTATCGATCGCCACGCTGGCTGCCCGGCGGCCAGTTGCAAACGATCTGGCCCGCGCTGTGCTCGCGCCGCGTGTTTGGGAGCAAGCCACGCTACCTGCGACAGCGGTGGGACTCGCCCGACGGCGACTTCATCGATGTGGATTTTTTGCACCACGAGGCCATCGCGGACGCACGCGTGCCGTCGCGACCGCTGCTGGTCGTTTTCCATGGGCTGGAGGGGTCGTCGCGCAGTCACTACAGCGAGGCATTCGCCGACCTGGCCCACGAGCAGGGATGGAATTGCGCCCTGCCGCACTTTCGGGGGTGCAGCGGCGAGATCAACCGCGCACCCCGGGCATACCACTCGGGTGACCATGCCGAGATCGGCTGGATCCTGGCGCGGCTGCGCAGTGCCCACCCGGGCGTGCCGCTCATGGCGGTGGGCGTGTCGCTGGGCGGAAACGCTCTCTTGCGGTGGGCTGGCGAAGTGGGCAACCACGCTGAAACGAGCGCAGACGCCGTGGCTGCCGTCTGCGCGCCGCTCGACCTCGCAGCGGGCGGGCATGCCATCGGCCGCGGCTTCAACCGGCAGGTCTACAACCGCATGTTCATGCGCACCCTGGTGCCCAAGGCCCTGCAGAAGCTGGCCCAGCACCCGGGCCTTTTTGACCGGCAGGCACTGCTCTCGGCGCGCGACCTCTACGCTTTCGACAACGTCTTCACTGCGCCGCTGCACGGCTTTCGCAGCACGGAAGACTACTGGCACCGGGCCTCCGCCAAGCCGTTGCTGGGCGCAATTCGCGTCCCGGCGCTGGTGGTCAACCCGCGCAACGATCCTTTCGTGCCCGAGGCCAGCCTCCCGCGACAGCACGAGGTGGGCAGTCATGTCACGCTCTGGCAACCCGCGCATGGGGGCCACGTCGGTTTTGCCAGTGGGCGCCTGCCAGGCCATGTGCGCGCCATGCCCGATGCGGTGGCAGGGTGGCTTGCCCGCCAGGCAGGGCTGCAGCGTGTGACCACGGCAAAATCACTGCATGGATGACATCGTCAAGAAGGCGCTGGAGAAGTGGCCCAACGTACCCGCCTGCAGCGGCTGGCTGGGGCTGGATGCGCGCGGCCATTGGTACCTGCGCGATGACGCCACGCAGGCTGCCGGCCCGTTCCCGACGGCACGCGGTTCGCTGCTTGTGCACGAGAAGCTGATCGACTTCATCGGGCGGAACTACGAGTCCGATGCATCGGGCCAGTGGTACTTTCAGAACGGCCCGCAGCGTGTGTACGTGGAGCTGGAAGTGACGCCCTGGGTCTGGCGTATCGAGCCCGACCTTTCAGTTACGTCCCACACGGGCGTATCCGCCACCGCGCGCCAGTGCCTCGTCGATGAACAGGGACGCGTGTACCTAGTGACGGATCTGGGTCTGGGCCTGGTGCACAGCAATGACACCGCCCGGGTGGCGCAGGCCATCGACAGCGGGTTGTGGATGCCCGCTGAAGTGATCGCCGCCCAACTGCCCGGGCGCTTCGGGTATGTGATGAGCCCGGCGGCAAGCGGACACCTTCACCCTCGCCATTGAGCGCTATGCCGCAGCGGGGCTAGAGCGCCTTGCGAGCCACTTTATCGACACTGTTTGCGCCGATTTTGAAGCGAAAATAGCCTCTAGGGCATGTTCCACAAGACTTTATAGCTATAAATAATATAGCAATTTGAATCCCGGTTTATGGACGCGGGTCGCCGTACCGAGATGCGTGTGCCCGCGCGGCGCGAGGGCGCATCACCTCGTACTCGAATTCATCCAGGCAAAAAAAACCAGCCGGATGGCTGGTTTCATTCTTTCTTTGCCGGCAGCAATAGCCTGGCGGGAGGTCACGGGCGGTGGATCCGCCCGTCAGCTGTTTACTTCACCGAAGCGGTCATGAACTCCACGGCAGCGCGGAGTTCAGCGTCCGATGCCTGGCTGCCACCGCGGGGGGGCATGGCGCCCTTGCCCTTGACCACGCTGGCGTGCAGCGCGTCGATACCGGTGGACAGGCGGGCCGACCACGCAGCCTTGTCGCCCAGCTTGGGGGCGCCAGCCACACCCGCTGCATGGCACACCTGGCATGCCTGCTTGTACAGCGCTTCGCCGCCAGCCGCAGCCACTGCGGCAGGGGCCGCAGCCGGTGCAGGCGCAGCGGCAGCCGCCGGGGCTGCGGCCACGGCAACAGCTGGGGCAGCGGGTGCAGCAGCAGCGGCAGGTGCGCCTGCCGCGGCGGGGGCGGCAGGTTCCGCAAACTTTGCGCCGGCGGCATTGGCCATGTGCGCTACGGCGCGAGCGATTTCGGTGTCGTTGAAGTCGCCACCACCCTGGGGAGCCATGGCTCCCTTGCCCTTGAGCGCAGACTGAACGAGCGCCTCAAAGCCCGTCTTGATGCGTGCCGACCAGGCATCGGCATCCGCCAACTTGGGCGCACCCGCGGCACCCGACGTGTGGCAGGCTGCGCACTGGGCCGCGTAGACCTCCTGGCCGCTCTTGAGGGGGCGGTTCGCGTCGCGAATTTCCACCATGCCCACCTTCTGGATGCGCTCAGCGATGGCCTTCTCGGGGTTCACCGCGCCGGCGGCGGGCTTGTCGGCCGATGTGACGTACAGAACCAATCCAATGATGGCAAAGATCGGAACCACAAACGAGAACAGTACCGCGCTCAACAGCTGCTTGGGGTTCTTGATCGGGCCGGTATGGGCTTCTTCGTGGTGGGTGTCGCTCATGACGTCCTCTGGTGTAACGGGCTGGTTCGACTAACTCAACCCTCGATTATATCTACCAGCCCCTGCATACCGCGTCGGCTTATGGTGCGTGCGCCGCATGCCGCAGCGCACGGGCTAACGCTGTGTTGCGCTCTCGGCGCCGCCGCCCATTGCCCGGTAGAGCGCGACCTGGTTTTGCAGCATCGCAAGGCGCACCTGCACCACCGCCTGCTGCGCTGCAAACAGCGAGCGCTGCGCGTCCAGCAGATCCAGGTAGCTCGACACCCCGTTGCTGTAGCGCAGGTCGGCCAGCTGCAGGCGCGCTGCCTCAGCCTCGGCCTGCCGGCGCTGGGCCTCCAGCTGGTCTTGCAGATTGGCGCGCCCAGCCAGGGCGTCGGATACGTCCCGGAAAGCTGACTGGATGGATTTTTCGTACTGCGCCACCGCAATGGCCCGGCCCGCCTGCGCGTTTTCCAGATTGGCCTGGTTACGGCCCGCATCAAAGATGGGCAGCAGCAGGGACGGCGCGATGGTGAACCCCCACGAGCCGTTCTTGAACAGGCCCGACAGCTCGCCACTGGCCGTGCCCGCCTGCGCCGTCAGCGCGATGCGCGGGAAGAACGCGGCGCGCGCAGCCCCAATGTTGGCGTTGGCCGCAATGAGCTGCTGTTCCGCCTGCCGGATGTCGGGCCTGCGCACCAGCAGGTCGGACGGCAGGCCTGCCGGAAGCTCCGCCATCGCGGGGGCGTCCTGCAGCGCACTCGCTGCCAGGCTGTTGCGGATCTCCGGTGGCAGCGCCTGGCCCATGAGGAGCACCAGTGCGTTTTCATCCACCGCCCGCTGGCGTTGCTGCTGCGCCAGGGTGGCACGCGCGGCCTGCTCCAGCGACTGCGCCTGGCGATAGTCCAGCGCCGAGGCCACGCCGGCGTCCAGCCGCATTTTCGTCAGGCGCACGGATTCCTCACGCGTTGCCAGCGTCTGGCGCGACAGCCGAAGCAGCTCCTCATCGGCGAGCAGGTTCAGCCAGCCGTTGGCGACCGATGCAACCAGGCTCAGTTGGGCTGCATTGCGCCCTTCTTCAGTCGCAAGGTACTGGGCAAGCGCCTGGTCTTTCAGGCTGGCGATGCGCCCGAAAAAGTCGATCTCCCACGAGGAAACGGCCAGGCCCACGCTGAACGTGTTGGTGAGGTCGCCGCTGCCCGCTGCGGGCCCGCGGCTGGCGTTGGCAGCCAGCCCTACGCCAGGGAGCTGGTCCGCACGGCGGATCTGGTAGGTCGCGCGGGCCTGTTCGATGTTCAGCACGGCAATGCGCAGGTCGCGGTTGTTCTCCAGCGCAATATCGATCAGTTGCTGCAACCGGGGCTCGGCAAAGTATTCGCGCCATCCAGGCGCTGTGGCCTGGGCTTGCGTGGCACCGGCAGGTGCCGCGTCGCGGTAAGTGGCTGGTACAGGGGGCTCGGGCCTTTCGTACGTCGGGATGAACGAGCAGCCGGCCAGCAGCGCGGCGCCGATGAGCGCCATCGTGGCGTTGCGTGGGTCAATCATGGCTTCCAACTCCTGCTTCTTGCGCGTGGCGGCGGTCCATCTCGTGCTGGCGTGCGCTGCCCTTGAACAGGCTTCGCACCACCACAAAGAACACCGGCACAAAGAACACGGCCAGCGCCGTGCCCGTGACCATGCCGCCGAGCACGCCGGTGCCAATGGCGCGCTGGCTGGCAGAGCCTGCGCCAGAAGCCAGCACCAGCGGCAGAACGCCAAGACCGAAGGCCATGGAGGTCATCACGATGGGGCGAAACCGCAGGTGGGCAGCCGCCAGGGCCGACTCGATGACGCCCTTGCCCTGGGCCTGCAGGTCCTTGGCAAATTCGATGATCAGGATCGCGTTCTTGGCCGACAGGCCAATGATGGTGATCAGCCCCACCTGGAAGTACACGTCGTTGGCGTAGCCGCGCATCAGCGTCGCCAGCAGCACGCCCAGTACCCCGAGCGGTACGACCAAAATCACGGCCAGCGGGATCGACCAGCTTTCGTACAGGGCCGCCAGGCACAGGAAGACCGCCAGGATCGCGAAGCTGTAAAGAATCAGCGATTGCGAGCCGGCCAGTTTTTCCTCGCGCGACTGGCCCGTCCATTCAAAGCCGAAACCTGCTGGCAGCTGGGAGGCGAGCTTTTCCATCTCTGCCATGGCCGCACCCGTGCTGTAGCCGGGCGCCGGGGCTCCCGAGATGCGCATGGCAGGGTAGCCGTTGTAGCGCACCGTTTGCTGGGCTCCGTTGACCCAGCGGGTCGTGGCAAATGCCGACAATGGCACGGGCTCGCCGCGGCTGTTGCTGGCGTTCAGCCTGAGCAGGTCGTCAGGCTGCATGCGCGCTGGTGCATCGGCCTGCACCACCACGCGCTGCAGACGACCCTGGTTGGGGAAGTCGTTCACGTAACTGGAGCCGAGTGCGGTGGAGAGTGCCGAGTTGATGGCTTCAAACGGCACGCCCAGCGCGTTGGCCTTGTCGCGGTCAATGTCGATCTGCAGCTGGGGCGCGTCTTCGAGGCCTTCCGGGCGCACCTGGCTGAGCAGCTTGCTCTGCGATGCCATGCCCAGCAGCTGGTTGCGCGCATTCACCAGCGCTTCGCGCCCCGCGCCGCCGCGGTCCTGCAGCCGGAAAGTGAAGCCGCTGGCGTTGCCCAGCTCCGGAATCGGGGGCGGGCTCAGCGGGAAGATGAAGGCGTCGCGAATGCCCATCAGGCCGCCAAATGCGCGGGCGGCGACTTCCTGCGCCGACTGGCCTAGCCCGTGCCGCTCGCTCCAGTCCTTGAGGGTCACGAATGCCAGGGCGGCGTTCTGCCCCTGCCCGGAAAAACTGAACCCGAGCACACCCACCATGCTCTGCACTTCAGGTTGCTTGAGGATGAAGCCCTCGACCTGCTCCATCACGGCAAGGGTGCGCTCCTGCGTGGCCCCGGGCGGCAATTGCACGTTGACGATGATGTTGCCCTGGTCTTCACTGGGCAGGAACGAGGTTGGCAGGCGCATGTACACCACGGCCACCGCACCCACGATGGCCGCGTAGATGATGAGGTAGCGGGCAGCCCGCTTGAGCATGCGGGCCACGAAGCCTTCGTATCCCTTGGCCGTACGCGCAAAACTGCGGTTGAACCAGCCAAAGAATCCGCCCCGTTCGTGGTGCCCCGCAGGCACGGGCTTGAGCAGCGTGGCACACAGCGCCGGCGTGAGCGACAGCGCCATGAATGCCGAGAAAGCGATGGACGCCACCATCACCGCCGAGAACTGGCGGTAGATGTTGCCGGTCGAGCCTGCAAAGAAGGCCAGCGGCACGAACACCGAGATCAGCACCACCGTCACACCGATGATGGCGCCGGAGATCTGGCGCATGGCCTTGCGGGTGGCGTCCAGTGGAGACAACCCTTCCTCGCTCATGATGCGCTCGACGTTCTCGACCACCACGATGGCGTCGTCCACCACAATGCCGATCACCAGCACCATGCCGAACATGGTCAGCACGTTGATCGAAAAGCCCAGTGCAAGCAGCGTGGCAAAGGTGCCCAGCAGCGCAATGGGCACGACGATGGTCGGGATGATGGTGTAGCGCCAGTTCTGCAGGAAGAGGAACATCACCAGGAACACCAGTGCGACGGCCTCGAGCAGGGTCTTGGCGACCTGCGTGATGGAAATGTCCACAAAGCGCGAGCTGTCGTACGGAATGCTCCAGTCCATGCCTTCGGGGAAGTAGCGCGACAGCTCGTCCATCTTTACGCGAACGGCTTTCGCGGCCTCCAGCGCGTTGCCGCTGGGCGATAGCTGGACGCCGATGCCTACGGCAGGCTTGCCGTTCAGGCGCGCGGCGGTGGCATAGGCCTGGCCTCCAAGTTCCACGCGCGCCACATCCTTGATGCGCACGGTAGAGCCATCCGGATTGGCCCGCAGGACGATGTTTCCAAATTGCTCCACCGATGAAAGTTGGCCATTGACGACCACCGTGGCCGCGATGCCCTGACCAGCGATATTGGGCAGATCGCCGATGGAGCCACTGGCCACCTGGGCGTTCTGCGCGCGGATGGCGGCGGTCACGTCTGCAGCGGAGAGCTTGAAGCTGACCAGCTTTGCGGGGTCGACCCAGATGCGCATGGCGCGCTCGGTACCAAACAGCTGGGCCTGACCGATGCCCTGCAGGCGCTGCAGCTCAGGCACCACATTGCGCGACGCGTAGTCGCCCAGTGCCACGGTATCCATCGCGGGGTTGGTGGACGACAGCATCGTGAACAGCAAGAAGTTGGAGCGCGCCTTGTCGACCCGCACACCCTGTTGCGTGACTGCTGCAGGCAAGCGTGGAGAGGCCCGCGAGAGCCGGTTTTGCACGTCGACCTGTGCAAGTTCTGCGTTGGTGCCGGGCTGAAAGCTGAGGGTAATGCTCCCCGAGCCATCGGCCTGCGCTACCGACTCCATGTAGATGAGCCCAGGCGAGCCGTTCATCTCGCGTTCGATCACGGACAACACGCTGTCTTCCAGCGTCTTTGCAGAGGCGCCGGGGTAGGCTGCGTTGATGACGATGGACGGAGGCGCCACCGGCGGGTATTGCGCAATCGGCAGCTGCGTGATCGCCACGCCACCCATCACCATGATGAAGAGGGCAATGACCCATGCAAAGATGGGTCTGTCGATAAAGAACTTGGCCATGTTGGATGAGCCTTACTGCTTTGCAGACGATGCCGCCGGGGTGGCCCCTGGAGCGTCAGACGCCGCAGAGGCAGGAATGGCCGCGGCGGGCGCAGTGCCCGCTGGCCCGGCAGCCTTCCATGGAACGGCTTTCACCGGCGTGCCGGGCGGAAGCATCTGGAGTTTCTGGAAACCGTCGACCATCACCTTCTCGCCTGCGGCCAGTCCGTCCAGAACCACCCAGCGGTTGTTCTGCGCGGTGCTGACCTTTACGGTGCGCTTGGTCACCTTGCCGTCGTCGCCAACCACACTGACGGTGTCGCCTTGCTGGCTGCGCGTGACGGCCTGCTGGGGCAGCGTGATGGCGTTGCTGGCCTGGGCTTGCTCCAGCCGGACCCGCACGAAAAGGCCGGGCAGTAGCTCGCCCTTGGGGTTGGGCACTTCGGCGCGCAGTGTGACCTGGCCCGTGCTGGCATCGACCGACAGGTCGGTGAACAGCAGCTTGCCGTTCTGGGTGTATTCGGTGCCGTCGCTCAGTACCAGTTTGACGCTGGCCGCGCCCGCGGCTCCTGCGCGCTTGAACTGGCCGCTTTCCATGGCTTTGCGCAACTGGAACACGTCACTTGCCGATTGCGTGAAGTTGACATACACCGGATCAATCTGCTGAACCACGGCCAGCGGTGTGGCCTCGCCCTGACCGACCAGGGCACCCTCGGTGACCAGTGCTCGCCCGATGCGCCCAGCGATGGGTGACGTGACGCTGGCGTAGCCGAGGTTGATCTCTGCGGTGCGGACGGCGGCCTTGGCCGTGGCCACGTCGGCCTGGGCCTGCTTTTCGGCAGCCTCGGCATTGACGAAATCCTGCTTGCTGATCGCGTTGGCGCTGACCAGCGGGCGATAGCGCTGAACCACCGCGCTGGCCTGGGCCAGGTTGGCCTCTGCCTTGGCGAGACCGGCGCGCGCGCTTTCCGCCGCTGCGGCGTAGGGGGCTGGGTCGATGCGGAACAAGGGCTGGCCCGCCTTCACATCGCTGCCCTCACGGAAAAGCCGCTGCTGCAGGATGCCGGCAGCGCGCGCACGCACCTGTGCCACTCTGGAGGCCTCAACGCGCCCTGGCAGTTCGGTGATCAGGCCGATATCGCCGGGTGTCGCCGTGACAACGCCCACCTCAACGGGCGGCATTTGGGGAGCGCCAGCAGTGGCTGGCGCGTCCGTCTTGCCGGAGCAGGCCCCAAGCATAAGAGCCGCGGCGCAGACGGCTGCCAAGGCACTGAGCGCGACTTGGGGCTTGCTAGCGGGCGGACGGGCGGTGGATGCGTCGCATGGTGTGGGCATGGGAGACCTTTTCTTGATGGGCGTCAACGGGAGGCGTTGTACGCGATAGGTATGACGACCGCTCTGTCGGCGCTTGAAGCCGACACGGCAGGTGCGTGATTATACATACAGTCATGAATGTATAATTATTGCAGTCGACGGCATTCCCTGTTCACGCAGTCGGCATGACAACAAGGAGACGCCCCATGGCTCGTCGCACCAAGGAAGACGCTATCGCTACCCGCAACGGCCTCATTGATGCCGCGGAGCTGGTGTTCAAGGAGAGGGGTGTGTCCCGGGCATCGCTAGGCGACATTGCGCAGGCAGCCGGCGCCACGCGGGGTGCGATCTACTGGCATTTCAAGGACAAGGTGGACCTGTTTGCCGCCATGATGGAACGCGTAACCCTGCCGCTGGAGAAGGGATACGGCGAATTTGAATGCAGTACCTGCCCTGACCCGGTCCAGCGTCTCCGCGCTGTGGTGGGGCTTGTTTTGCACAACGTGCATTCCGACGCGCGCACGCGGCGCGTCTTTGAGATCGCGCTCTACAAGGTGGAATATGTAAGCGAGCACGCTGACCTTCGTGCCCGGCACATCGCAGCAGCGGAAGCATTCACGCGAAAGCTGGCGGGCGATCTGGTGCAGGCTGCCGAGTTGCAGCGGGTGAATCTGCCAATTCCGGGGGCGGACGCAGCGGTGGGTCTTCATGCGCTCCTTGACGGGCTGATCCGCAACTGGATTCTTGCGGAGGGGCGATTCGATTTGCCGGCCGTGGGCGCCGCCAGCATTGATGCGTACCTGCGAGGCCTGGGTCTTTCGGTGGGCAGCGGGCAAATGGGTTAGACCGACTCTGTGGCCACGTCTGGGCGGCGGGGTCAAAGGCGAGCGTATCGCGCGCAAAGACCTTGTCGTATTGCGCAACGCCGACATGCAATAATGGCGGGCTGCGCAGAGCAGAAGTGCGGCTGTAGCTCAGTGGATAGAGTATTGGCCTCCGAAGCCAAGGGTCGTGGGTTCGATCCCCGCCAGCCGCACCATCTCTTCTTTCTTGCGCGCCCAAGTCATGGGTGTGGCCAGATTGTCGATGCTTCTAAAAGTAGTGCTATAATTCGAAATTCTCCGGAGGGGTGCCCGAGTGGCTAAAGGGGGCAGACTGTAAATCTGTTGGCTTACGCCTACACTGGTTCGAATCCAGTCCCCTCCACCAGTGAGCAAGCAAGGTAGTAGCAGTCCGAATCGGTTGTAAGTTGGTTCGGGGCGCATGGGTTTGAAGCCGATGCGGGAGTAGTTCAATGGTAGAACCCTAGCCTTCCAAGCTAATGACGCGGGTTCGATTCCCGTCTCCCGCTCCATTGCTTGTGATTGCTGGATGAGTTGAATTCTTGATGCCGTTTTTCGGTGTCAGCGCCCATGTGGCTCAGTGGTAGAGCACTCCCTTGGTAAGGGAGAGGTCGCGGGTCCGATTCCCGCCATGGGCACCAATTGAAGGTGCGTCCGATTCTGGTTGCGCCGAGATCCTGTTGTATTGATGTAGATTTTTTTCGGAGTCGGAAAAATGGCAAAAGGAAAGTTCGAGCGGACCAAGCCCCACGTCAACGTGGGCACGATCGGCCACGTGGACCATGGCAAGACGACGCTGACTGCAGCGATTGCCACCGTGCTGTCGGCCAAGTTCGGCGGCGAAGCCAAGGCTTACGACCAGATCGACGCAGCGCCTGAAGAAAAGGCCCGCGGCATCACCATCAACACCGCTCACGTGGAATACGAAACGGCCAACCGCCACTACGCCCACGTGGACTGCCCAGGCCACGCCGACTATGTGAAGAACATGATCACCGGCGCAGCCCAAATGGACGGCGCTATCCTGGTGTGCTCCGCCGCTGACGGCCCCATGCCCCAGACCCGCGAGCACATCCTGCTGGCTCGCCAAGTGGGCGTGCCTTACATCATCGTGTTCCTGAACAAGTGCGACATGGTGGACGACGAAGAGCTGCTGGAACTCGTCGAAATGGAAGTGCGCGAACTCCTGGACAAGTACGACTTCCCAGGCGACGACACCCCGATCATCCGCGGCTCTGCCAAGCTCGCCCTGGAAGGCGACAAGGGCAAGCTGGGTGAAGAAGCCATCATGAAGCTGGCCGAAGCCCTGGACACCTACATCCCCACGCCTGACCGCGCTGTGGACGGTGCCTTCCTGATGCCCGTGGAAGACGTGTTCTCCATCTCCGGCCGCGGCACCGTGGTGACCGGCCGTATCGAGCGCGGCATCATCAAGGTCGGCGAAGAAATCGAAATCGTCGGTATCAAGGACACCGCCAAGACCACCTGCACCGGCGTGGAAATGTTCCGCAAGCTGCTGGACCAGGGCCAGGCTGGCGACAACGTCGGTATCTTGTTGCGCGGCACCAAGCGCGAAGACGTGCAGCGCGGCCAGGTGCTGTGCAAGCCCGGCTCGATCAAGCCGCACACGCACTTCACCGCCGAGGTATACGTGCTGTCCAAGGACGAAGGTGGCCGTCACACGCCTTTCTTCAACAACTACCGTCCCCAGTTCTACTTCCGCACGACGGACGTGACCGGTGCCATCGAGCTGCCAGCCGACAAGGAAATGGTCATGCCTGGTGACAACGTGTCGATCACCGTCAAGCTGATCAACCCCATCGCCATGGAAGAAGGCCTGCGTTTCGCTATCCGCGAAGGTGGTCGTACCGTGGGCGCCGGCGTGGTTGCCAAGATCATTGCTTAATCTTTAAGCAGAACAAGGAACTCGCCATGTCCAAGCAAAAAATCCGCATCCGCCTGAAGGCTTTCGATTACAAGCTGATCGACCAGTCCGCTGCCGAGATCGTTGACACCGCCAAGCGCACCGGCGCCATCGTCAAGGGCCCCGTGCCACTGCCGACGCGCATGAAGCGCTTCGACATCCTGCGCTCGCCGCACGTCAACAAGACCAGCCGCGACCAGCTCGAAATCCGTACGCACCAGCGTCTGATGGACATCGTCGATCCCACGGACAAAACTGTGGACGCGCTGATGAAGCTCGACCTGCCCGCAGGCGTGGACGTCGAAATCAAGCTGCAGTAATGGCTTTTGCAGGGTGGCCCGTCCACCCTGCATCGTCGAAGATGGCGCGAACTTGCTTGAAAAAGCAGTTCGCGTTATACTTTTGGGCTTCGCCCGATTTTTTGCCTTTGCAGGCGCTTGATCGGTCGGAGTTTTATTAACCTTCTTTCATGCACGCAAGTGCAAACGCCGCAGCCAATTGAAGTTGCGGCGGTGGAAGTTTTGGAGAAAACCAATGAGTCTGAGCAACTCCCTCGGGTTGCTGGGTCGCAAAGTGGGCATGATGCGTCTGTTCACCGATGATGGGGACGCAGTGCCTGTCACGGTGGTGGATGTGTCCAACAACCGCGTTACCCAGGTCAAAACCCAAGAGAACGATGGCTACGTGGCCCTGCAGGTCACGTTCGGTTCGCGCAAAGCATCGCGCGTGACCAAGCCACAAGCCGGCCACCTTGCCAAGGCAGGTGTGGAAGCCGGTGAAATCATCCAGGAATTCCGCGTGACCGCTGACACCGCTGGCAAGTACGCCGCGGGTGCAGCTGTGCCTGTGACGGACGTGTTTGCTGTGGGCCAGAAGGTCGACGTGCAAGGCACCTCCATCGGTAAGGGCTACGCCGGTACCATCAAGCGCCACAACATGAGCTCGCAGCGCGCGTCGCACGGTAACAGCCGTTCGCACAACGTGCCTGGCTCGATCGGTATGGCACAGGACCCAGGTCGTGTGTTCCCCGGCAAGCGCATGACGGGCCACCTTGGCGACGTCACCAAGACCACGCAAAACCTCGATGTCATCCGCATCGACGAAGCGCGTCAACTGCTCTTGATCAAGGGCGCTATTCCGGGCTCCAAGGGTGGGTTCGTGACGGTGCGTCCTGCGGTCAAGGCCAAAGCCTCCAAAGGAGCGAACTAATGCAGCTCGAACTCCTGAATGACCAGGGCCAGAGCGCATCCAAGCTGGATGTGCCCGAAACCGTGTTCGGTCGTGAATACAACGAAGATCTGGTTCACCAGATCGTGGTGGCCTACCAGGCCAACGCGCGTCAGGGCACCCGTGCCCAGAAGGACCGCGAGCAAGTCCGTCACTCGACCAAGAAGCCTTTCAAGCAAAAGGGTACGGGTAACGCACGTGCAGGTATGACTTCCTCGCCTCTGTGGCGTGGGGGCGGTCGGATTTTCCCGAACATGCCTGACGAAAACTTCACGCAGAAGATCAACAAGAAGATGTACCGCGCCGGCATGTCTGCGATCCTGTCGCAGCTGGCCCGCGAAGGTCGTCTGGCCGTGGTCGACTCCCTGAAGCTGGACTCGCCCAAGACCAAGGTGCTCGCCGACAAGTTCAAGGCGATGAACCTGCAATCGGTGATGGTGATCGCCGATGAAGTGGACGAAAACCTGTACCTTGCTTCGCGCAATCTGGTGAACGTGCTCGTCGTTGAGCCCCGTTACGCCGATCCCGTGTCGCTGGTGCGTTTCAAGAAAGTGCTCGTCACCAAGGGTGCGATCGACAAACTCAAGGAGATGTTCGCATGAGCACACTCAAGTTTGACGAAGGTCGTCTGATGCAGGTTCTGGTCGCTCCCATCGTGTCCGAGAAGGCCACCATGGTTGCCGAGAAGTCCAATGCTGTGACGTTCAAGGTGCTGCAGAACGCTACCAAGCCAGAAATCAAGGCCGCTGTGGAATTGATGTTCAAGGTCGAGGTCAAGGGCGTCTCTGTGGTGAACACCAAAGGCAAGACCAAGCGCTTCGGCAAGACCGTGGGCCGCCGCGACAATGTTCGCAAGGCTTACGTCACGCTGCAGCCTGGCCAAGAGCTGAACCTCTCCGGGGAGGCCGCGTAATCATGGCTGTCATCAAGATGAAACCCACTTCGCCCGGCCAACGTGCCGTGGTGAAGGTTACCCGTGACCACCTGTACAAGGGTGAAGCGTACGCCCCCCTGCTGGAGCCTCAGTTCCAGAAGGCAGGCCGTAACAACAACGGTCACATCACCACCCGCCACAAGGGCGGTGGTCACAAGCACCACT
>ENA-UOXO01000114-UOXO01000114.1-mixed-culture-metagenome-genome-assembly--contig:-NODE-114-length-56024-cov-40.496507_pt1 | contig 56024 bp, 40 predicted proteins | sample MGYA00238162_ERZ761640 | MGnify/ENA primary metagenome ERZ761640 (study PRJEB28914, sample SAMN08778297) | mixed culture metagenome | isolation source: Freshwater growth medium | place: USA...
TACTCGAAGCCATCGTCGAGGCCGCCCTTCTCGAAGCCATCGTCGAGGCCGCCCTCCTCGAAGCCATCGTCGAGGCCGCCCTATTCGAAGCCATCGTCGAGGCCGCCCTCCTCGAAGCCATCGTCGAGGCCGTCATCCTCGAAGCCATCGTCGAGGCCGCCCTCCTCGAAGCCATCGGCGAGGCCGAGTCCTCTGTGAATGTTAAGGAGGTCCAAGGGGCTGGCAGGCGAATCGCCCCATTCGCTCAGAGAGTTGAAGCGCGGGTTGCATTAGCTCGCCATTAGCGAGAGTTGAAGCGCGGGCTGCTCGCCACGACGCGGGCTGCTCGCCACGACGCGGGCTGCTCGCCACGACCTACTCGAAGCGCATGCGCTGCTGCAAGTACTTTGGGAGCACGAAAGACCTCACGCTCGGTCGCTTGGAGGACGGTCGCATGTAGCACGCCATCGGTGCGTGCGATCACGGACGCCTTGCACGAGCAGCTATAGACGAGGGCGAGCTTGCTATAGGTGGCGCCCGGCCCGTACTCGGCTAGACTCGGCCACCTTAGCGCCCGGCAGCGGGGCCCGGGCGCCACGAAGCACTCGAGCGCTTCCTTCGTTCCCTCCTACGTAGACAGAAGTCGACCGTCCTGCACGATGACTTGCTCACCTGTGGGGAGATTTGGAATGGAAAGGCAGCGCGCGGCGCATCCCGCCGTCGAGGGAGCGGAAGAGGAAGGAGGCCTCGAGGTACGCGTCCAGCCGCGCGATCGACTCGGGCGGCTTGGCGTGCTGTGGAATCGTCGAGAAGTGCACAACGGCCACAAGGACGACCGACTCCGACCTCGTCGGTCTTGCTTCCCTTCTTGCGGCTGGCACCGCGCCGCCATTCGCCCAGTTCGGGTCGAGAAGCCGAAAGAGCTCCGGCCCGCCCATCTCCGCTGCGTACTCGAGCGCCGTATCGAGCGCCGTATTTCCCGCCACGTCACGCACCGAGATACGTGAGCTCGCGCGCCGAGCATGCACGTGCGGCATGCGCCATCTCTGTAACTTGACCAGAGAGCACGAGGGCGGTCTCACTGTGCTTGTTGTGCGCGTCGACGGCGGCACCCGCGCGGAGGAACTCGGCGAGACACTCCTCCTACCCTTCGGCCGCGCTTCGAAGCGTCGTGCCGAGCGTCTTCGGCTCTCGTGCGTCGGCTGGCACGCCTGCCTCGAGTAGCGTGACCACCTGCTCGACCTCGCTCGCGGCGACCGCCTCAAAGAGCGCGGGCGCGTCGGTGTGCTGCGGCGCGCTACCGTCGATGGTGGCGTCGAACATCTGCCCGACGTAGCCGCCCGCCAGCCCGCCGTTGCCGCCGCCGCCGCCGATGACCCCAGAAGCTCGTGACACGCCTGTGAGCATCGCAGCGCACTCGTCGAGCACAAAGGCAACCACGTTGGCGGGCTGCGAGCGGATGGCGCGCTCGAGGATGCCCTCGAGAATATCGGTGGCGTAAATCTCCTTGAGGTACGCCGTCAGCCCCTCTGCCGACGGGTCCACGTCCGTGCGCGATCTCCACTCGACCGGCGGTGGCAGGCACAGGGCGGCCGATGCCTGCTGCGGGTAGCATGCGCGGAGCCACACGATGGCGTACGCGAGGAGCACATCCGGCTTGTCCTTGCACACGCTCTCGAGCAGCGCCTCGAGCATCGGGCGCATCGCCACCGACTCGAGCCACGCCTCGTCCGCCATGTTTGGCGAGAGAGCCCAACCAAAACTATTTCGCGAGCAAGCAGCATCTGCCTTCTCTTGCCTTACCTTCACTACAAGCTCCTGGGTCCTTTACATGAAGCATTCATAGAAGGCGTAGAGTTCGGAAGTGTGAAAAGTGTTTCGGTCGCCACTTGTGCTGCCCGACTCGCAGTCGCTGTCGCAGAGAGCGCGAGAGCTTGCGGTGCGCGACCTCGACACGACGCCCATCCCTGGGCGGCCGCCATCGCGTGGCCTGGCTGATAACAGCTGCATGGTCCACCTGGGCGCGCGCGCTCGGCACGGGCCTGCCTGCCGTCGTCCGTGGCCGCAGCGCTCCTCTGCACCTTGCAATGCGCACCTCTCTGCGTGGCCACCTGAGCGCTCGCACGCGCGCCGCTCGTGCGCTCGCAGGGCCTGGCAGGATGCTGACCAAGTTTGAGACCAAATCCAACCGCGTCAAGGGCCTCGCCTTCCACCCCAACCGGCCGTGGGTGCTCGCGTCGCTGCACAATGGCGTCGTGCAGCTGTGGGACTACCGGATGGGCACGCTCCTCGAGCGGTTCGACGAGCATGACGGACCGGTGCGGGGCGTGTGCTTCCACCCGTCGCAGCCGCTCTTCGTCACCGGCGGCGACGACTACAAGATCAAGGTGTGGAACTACAAGCTGCGCCGGTGCCTCTTCTCGCTGCTCGGCCACCTTGACTACATCCGGACTGTGCAGTTTCACCCGGAGCACCCGTGGATCGTGTCGGCGTCGGATGACCAGACGATCCGCATCTGGAACTGGCAGACGCGCGCGTGCGCCTCCGTCCTCACCGGTCACAACCACTACGTCATGTGCGCGCAATTCCACCCGAAGGACGACCTCGTGCTCTCGGCGTCGCTCGACCAGACAGTGCGCGTGTGGGACATCTCGGGCCTGCGCAAGAAGCTGCTTCCGAACACGGTGACGGCCGAGGAGCGCACGGCCGCCGCCGCCCCGGCCGACTCTGGTGGGCCGAGCACGCCCGGCTCACTCTCCTCCAAGCTGGGTAAGGCCATGCCTAACGTCAAGGTCGAGGACCTCTTTGGCGGCAACGACGCGACCGTTAAGTACGTGCTCGAAGGACACGACCGCGGCGTGAACTGGGCCAACTTCCACCACTCGCTGCCGCTCATCGTCTCGGGCGCCGACGACCGCCAGGTCAAGCTCTGGCGCATGAATGAGACCAAGGCGTGGGAGGTGGACACGCTGCGCGGGCACATCAACAACGTGTCGTGTGCCCTTTTCCATCCGAAGCAGGAACTGATCGTGTCCAACTCGGAGGACAAGTCGATCCGCGTGTGGGACATGTCGAAGCGGCAGGGCGTGCAGACCTTCCGGCGCGAGCACGACCGCTTCTGGATCCTTGCCGCGCATCCCGACTCCAACCTGCTCGCCGCGGGCCACGACGGGGGCATGATCGTCTTCAAGCTCGAGCGCGAGCGTCCCGCGTTCACGCACTTGGGGGCGGGCGTGCTCTTCCTCAAGGACCGGTACGTGCGTATGTACGAGTACGGCTCGTCCAAGGAGACCCTTCTCATGTGCATCCGCCGCCCCGCCACCTCGGGCTCCGCCGTCGCGCGCTCGGTGCACTACAACGAGCCGGAGGCGATGCTCCTCGTCTCCCTCGATGCCGAGGGTGGCTCGTACGAGCTATACCACGTGACCAAGGACGCCGCGGGCGGCGGCGAGGTGGCGGGCGACTGCAAGCGCGGCCTGGGCACCTCGGCCGTCTTCGTCGCGCGCCAGCGCTTTGCGGTCCTAGACAAGAACCGTCAGATCCTCATCAAGAACTTCCAAAACGAGGTGACCAAAAAGTGCCCGCCCCCGCACGCGTCGTGCGACATGCTCTTCGCGGCGGGCACGGGCTCGCTGCTCTGCCGGTCCGAGGAGCGCATCTCGCTCTTCGACATCCAGCAGCGCAAGGCCGTAGGCGAGGTGAGCGGCCCCGCCGTCAAGTACGTTGTCTGGTCAGCCGACGGCTCGCACGTGGCTCTCCTCGCAAAGAACCATCTCACCATCTGCAACCGCAAGCTCGAGCAGCTCTGCTCGATCCACGACATGGTCCGGATCAAGAGCGGCGCGTGGGACGGGAACGACATCTTCTACTTCACCACGCTCAACCACCTCAAGTACCTGTTGCCCAACGGCGACAGCGGCATCATCCGCACGCTCGAGGTTCCGCTGTATCTCTCGTCCGCGAGCGCGGGCACCTTGCACTGCCTCGACCGCGAGGGCAAGGTCAAGAAGCTCGTCATCGATTCGACCGAGTGCCACTTCAAGCTCTGCCTGCACAAGAAGGAGTTTGACAAGGTGGTGCGCATCATCAAGCAGGCCAAACTCGGCGGCCATGCCATCATCGCCTACCTGCAGAAGAAGGGCTACCCGCAGGTCGCTCTCCACTTCGTGCAAGACGAGCAGACGCGCTTCAACCTGGCAGTCGAGTGCGGCAACATCGACGTGGCGCTCGCGGCCGCGGGCGCGCTCGACACTAAGGACAATTGGCAGAGGCTCGGCGCCGAGGCGCTCAAGCAGGGCAACCACCAGATCGTCGAGATGGCCTACCAGCGCACCAAGGACATGGAGCGCCTCTCCTTCCTCTACTTGATCACGGGCAACATCGACAAGCTTCGCAAGATGCTCAAGATCGCCGAGATGCAGTCGAACACGATGAGCCGCTTCCACAACGCGCTCTACCTGGGCGACGTCGAGCAGCGCGTGGCGCTGCTGCAGGAGGTAGGCCACCTGCCCCTCGCGTACCTGACTGCCTCGACGCACGGGCTGACGGAGCTCGCCGCGGGGCTCGCCGCGAAGCTTGAGGCGGCCGGGCTGCCGCTGCCAGAGCCGCTCGTTGCCGAGGCGAGCTTGCTCTATCCACCCCTGCCGATCCTGCGCGAATCCAACTGGCCGCTGCTCACCGTGTCGAAGGATGCCATCTCGACGATCGGCAAGGAGGGCGGCGAGAGTGGCGGCGTGGGCGGCGGCCTTCTGGCGGATACCATCGACGTCGATGGGGGCGCCGGCTGGGGCGACGATCTCGACCTCGATCTCGACGGGAAACCCGCTGCGACGGGTGACGATCCTTTTGGAGGCGCCGACACCGACGCCTCGCCGGGCGAGGCGGGCGGCGGCGGCTGGGGCGACGATCTCGAGCTCGATCTCGGCGACGTGCCCGACGTGCCCACGGCGGGCGGCGGTGCGGCCGCCGCCACCAGCGGCGGCATGGGCGGGGGCAAATACTACGTGGCGCCGACGGCGGGCCTGCCGGCAGTCGCCAAGTGGTCACGCGACTCAACCCTCGCCGCGGACCACGTGGCGGCTGGCTCGTTTGAGAGTGCGATGCAGCTGATGCGCCGCCAGCTCGGCATCGTAGACTTCAAGCCGCTCAAGCCCTATTTCTTGGCGCTCGCATCGTCGAGCCACGGCGTGGCGCCGGGCGTGCCTTCGGCACCCTCGCTGCTCGCGCCGCTGCTGCGCGGCGGCGGCGGGCCTCGCCTCTGCACCACGCTGCCCGGCCTCGTCGAGAAGGTCAAGGCCGCGTACGCGCACGTGACCGCGGGCAAGTTCCAGGAAGCGCTCGATGCCTTCCTCGTCATCCTCTACTCAGCGACTCTCACCGTGGCGGAGAGCCGGCAGCAGGTAGGAGAGCTCAAGGAGCTGCTCTCGATCTGCACAGAGTACCTCACTGCGCTCCGGCTCGAGCTCGCCAAGGGCAACGTGACCGACAACAAGCGCAAGATGGAGCTCGCGGCGTACTTTACGCACTGTAACCTGTCGCCCGCACACACGCTGCTCTCGCTACGATCGGCGATGACAATGGCATACAAGCTCAAGCTGATGAAGTCGGCGGGCGCCTTTGCGCGTCGTTTGCTCGAGCTCAACCCCAAGCCTGACATCGCCACCACGGCGCGCAAGATCGTGCAGGTCGCCGAGACCACCCCGACGGACGAGTTTCCATACGCGTACGATGAGCGCAACCCATTCGTCATCTGCGCGGCGGACCTCGTCCCCATCTACCGGGGCTCGCCGCTCGTGCGCTGCACGCTGTGCAAGGCCAACTACACGCCCAAGTACAAGGGGTCCAAGTGCCAAAACTGCCTGATCGGCGAGGTGGGCGGCGATGCGCAGGGGCTGGACGAGAGCGCCTGCCTCTCACGCGTCAACTTGGACTAAGAGGCGTACGTACGAAGGGGCGGCCATGCGCGCCACACGGTGCGCCGTGTCGCGCGCGCGTGCCGCGACGAAGTCGTGGTGAGCCTAGTGGCGTGCGCTCTGCCCGCAACCTTGCTCCCTCCCCCCTTCAGCCGTGACGGACGTGACGAGGACACTGTGCAGTCGGGCATGGGCGGCGGGCGTTGTGCCGGGCGACGACTCTGGTCTCTGGAAGCGCCCATGCGTGTTTCGATATCATGTGTCTTGTCGATGAGATGTGCGCGTGCGGTTAGTCTTTTATATACTTGGACCAATTCTGAAACAACGTAAGCTGGGGGGCTAGTGCATACGGCGGAGATACACGTTGGCGACGATCCGTTGGCGGTTTCGGGTTATCCGGTTGCCCGGCGCGTGGCCTCTGTCCACCGCGTCCACGGGTGTAGGACGCGCCGGTTGGCAGGCCGGGCGCGGCTAGCCGTTGGTGAGCTCGAGCGCGTCGTAATGGACGCCGCCGCCGTAGAGCACGCGCACGGCGCGGCTCGAGGCGCCGCCGGGCCCCTCGAAGCAGCTGATGCGCTTGTAACCGCCCCCACTTTGCTGATAGACGTACACGTTCACCCCCTTGAGGTGGGAGGCGGCCGCCATCTCGACGCCGCCGCCCCACACGCCCTGGCTCTTCATCTTGGCGCAGTAGTCGCTCACCGACGTGCCGGAGTCCCACAGAATCCATTCCTTGAGGGGAGAGTCGGCGATCTCGAGGGTCGGGTGCTCGTTGATGAAGTTGCAAATGTCGCGCCGGAGCGAGCTCGCCGAGCTACCGTCGCGCAGACCGTGTGCCATCGAGTGGAAGAGACATGCTCCGTCGCCCGGTTGGCGCACGACGCGCGCGAGGCTAGACTTGAGGATCTCTACAGGCCCCGAGGCCATCCCGAGGAGCTTCTTCTCACTCGCGCGTCGCGCGTCCGGATGGTTGTCCCGCTCCTTCTTGAAATGGGGACACCTGTCGGTAGGGTGTTTGCCATCACACTTGTCGCACTTGACGGCGGCGGCGCCGCCACCGCCGCTGTTGGCGTGGCTGCTGCTGCTGCTGCTGCTGCTGCTGGGGGCGGGGGGGGCTGCCTCCTCGACCGGTTCGCACACGGGAGAAGCGGACCGGGAAGCGCGGTGGTACTTGCTCAGGTCGACTGCGCTGCTGCTGCTGCTGCTGCTGCTACTGCCTACGGCGCCGCCGGTGGGGGAGGGCGCCACGTCCATCGCCAGCGACGGAGCGGACGGCATCGTAGGCGGCGAGGCGACTGGCGTTCGTGTGGCACGCGGCCGCGTTGCCAGGGCCGATTCCAACTTGCTCGTGCCGAGCAATCCTCTGCTGCCGCCCGTTGGCCGGATCTGCGGGCGGCTGCCTCCGATCAACTCACGGCCGGAGAAACTGTTGACGGGCTGACGCGCCATAGCGAGCGTGACGCCCCCATCGCGTGCGCCGCCGCGCAACGAGGCCACCGAGCGCTCCATGGTGGTTGGCGGAGTGGCCCTCCTCCCGCTGCCACCAGCTGGAGCGGTCGGCTTGGCGGTGGGCCGCGAGGCGGGCCAGCCGGGGGAGAGAGGCGTCTGGTTGCGTGACATAGTCCCCCCCAGCTTCGGAAGCATCCCGTCTGCTCAGCAGAAAGAGCAGCCTAGCCGCCCTCGGATGGCCCTGCACACCTCGTTGAAGACAAGGCGTGAATAGAGGGGTCTGGGGATGAACTTGTACTGTTCGGAGCCCCCCCGAATCTACTGACCGTCGGCGCGGCCGCAAGCACGAGCACGCAGCACCGAATGCAACCGACGGTCCTGTGATGTCAGCTTGACCCAAGGGGGAGTGGTCTACTATTTTTCATGTTTATAAGGCCCCACCCCTACACCTGTTTGGGAATTGAATGCAGGGACGAGGTTCACGCATCACCGATCACGGACCGGGTTCAGCTTCGCCTTCGGGCGGCCGTTCAGGTCGCGGACGAGGGAGCGGACGTTGAGCGCGTACCGTACGACTACGGCGTCCCGGTCGGTACGGGTTAGAGAAAAACGCGCGCATGAATATGTTCTATCGCCATTCAAATAAGGGAATGGTGTGAGACCTTGCACCGTGCTCAGACTACACCTCTCGCATACTGCTCAGCACGAGGACTCCACACATGCATGATCAACGGGCAGCGCTCGCCCCCTCACAGGCGGCTCCCGCGGGTGGCTGCACTCTGGGCTGCGGCTGCTGCTGCTCCCATCCCCCTGACCGCCGCAACCTAGTTGGGCTCCCTGCGCTTACTCGTCCTCGAAGCGGGTTCCGCCGATCGAGTCGGGCTGGCGGAAGGTGGTCGCGGTGCCCTGCGCATCGCTCTGGATGTAGAGCGTCACCAGGAAGACGACGGGGATGAAGAGGCCGAGGATGACCGCAAGGAAAGCCGCGAAGGAGACATCCAGACCAACGGTGCCACCATCAACGGCGACGACACCCGCGAGCGTGGTCGAGACCTGCTCGACCACCGAATACTCCATGCTCATCTGCGGCGCCATCTTGGACATGGCAACCTTGCTGCGGAGCGCCGGCGCCGCAGCCGGCGCGAACGCCTCGACAGCGGCGGCGAGGAAGGCGACAGCGGTAACTGCGGCAGCAACGTGCGGGCGGGCGTGAGCCACGGAGAGGCGACACAGATGTTCCAGGAGGCGACAGAGCAGAAACCTCGCAGCTGCCACATAGCGGGCAGCTTCTGCGCGTGGCATTGAACGCCACTGCCTGACGCAGCACGCACGCTGCGTGCATAGCCCGCCGCTCCCGCACCCGGCGCGCAGCCTTCTAGGCACGGTCGTGAGACAGGGCTCGGTGTGGCGCGCACCGAGGCGAGCCATGGGCGAGATCTGAGCTAGGAGGTTGAGCAATTTGGTCCGTCACAACTTTCTCGACACAAACCTGCACGCAAGCGAACTGGTCCGTAGGGTGCAGAAAGCACGGTCGTGTCCCCACACGAGAAGTTTGTTCCCAACTCCATTTTAATTTGCTGTGAACCGCGAGAATGGCGACGGTCAAAGGACAGCTCCGCTCGGACGTGGTGCTGGCCCTCGAGCACGTGAACGCGCAGGAGCTGCGCGTGCAGGGGGCGCGTCGCACCATGGCGCTGCACAATCAGCTCGCGGATAACACCGCCACTACGCGGAGCACGGAGGTGCGCACGCTGCAGCATCTAGAGGCGAGCATGGCGGAGCTCCAGTCTGCACTCGGGTCGCTGCGCGCCTTCCAGCAGCGGCAACAGTGCGAGACCGCAATCGAGCGGCTCCATGCGATCATACAGGAGGATCGCGAGCAACGCCTGCGCTCCGAGAGCCTCTTTGAAAGGATGCTCGCCGACGATGTCGCCGCCTTCCGAAAGGATCTTCTCCTCGAAGGCGACGAGCGGCGTGCGAAAGAGGAGATGCTCGGGCGCCTTGCCAGCGAGGTGGCAATGACGGTGCGCGCGGAGCTTGCTCAAGAGCGGCGCTCTCGGCACGACGTCTTGGCACACCTCGACGTCTTGGCACAGAGCAGGTCACCGCCAAGACGGTCACCACCGAGACGGTCACCGCCAGGTCACCGCTATGAGCAGCGCCAGCATGCCAAGGTGCTCTCGGCGGGTAGCGGCGCGTCGTGGCGAGTGGATGCTGCGGTGCGGCGAGTGGATCCTGCGGCGCACTCGCCGGGTGGTGGCTTGCCGTGGCGGGTGGACGGGCATCAGACGCACCGATCGACCGGCCTGGAAGGGTTTCAAAGGTGAGGCCCAATAAGGATTCGGGTTCGCCTGTCTAAATGTTGACTTGACTGTTCTTGACTTGAACTTGGCCACAACTTTCGCCTCTTTCTCTTCACGCGATGGCACACTGCTGCCTCTCCCTCTCTGTGCCATGTGAGATGGCACACTGCACGTGCAGCCGTACTGCACAGCGTAGCACGTGGCGCCTCCGCGGGCGCTGGAGGCCGCTGCGGCAGCGAACCACGGCGCGAATGGGGGCGCCGGCGGCAGCGCCTACACTTCAGCAGCCACCCGACTTGGGCGAGGCCCTCCGTCCGCGCCCTCCGCCGCTGCCTACCACGCCTGAGCAGAAGCTGGCCAACCTCTTTCGTACTACGGACGGCCAGCCGGTGCGCACGATCACGCACCAAAAGAACATTGGCAGCGATGGATCGAAGCACAAGGCGCGCGCGCTCCTCCTGGACCCGCTCGCACTCGGCGGCTCAACGCCGGCCGAGGGTGTCGACACAACGCTCATGAAGCTCGTGTTCGGCCTCTCGTTCCTCGCGTGGAGCGAGTACGGCCTGCGGCAGATGCTCGACCGCCGGTGGTGCGACGCGTACGCGGCTGCCGCACGCCACATTGCCGCGGTTGCCAGCTCGGGCCGCGAGCCGCACGACGGTGGCCCATGCCGCGTGTGCGTGCTTGGGCTGGGCGGATGCATTCCGGCGCTCGTTGCAGCTCAGTCGGGGTGCAGCGTGCTGTGGGTGGAGCGGATCGCGCGCTTCGAGGAGGTAGCGCGCGCACTCGTGGCGCGCAACCATCTCGAGGCGCACGTGAGGACCGTTCGTGTCAAGGGTTGGGCCGAGGCTGTTGACACGCACGTTCACTCTGGGTCGGCGCCGGCGAGGCGCTTCGACGCCGTCATCACCGACGAGGTGAGCGAAGATCTCCTCGGCGAGATGAGATCTCGATGAGCGCTACTGAACGGCCCTTGAGTGCCACTGGGTGGCAGGTGAGCGACGATCTCCTCGCCGATGGGATTCTTTCCCTCGCGCGCCATGCCCACATGCACCTGCTACGTCGAGGTGGCCGCTTCGTGCCTGCACGCGCACACCTCTTCGTAGCCCTCGGCTCTGTCCGAGTGGGCGAGTGCAGCGGCTTCGATTTGAGCGCATTCAATGCGTTCCGCTCCAATGAGCAGGTGCGCGTCTCGCGGGGCCACTGATTTGAGAAATCGCCGTTTGTGGCCAGAGATGGGCGCAGATGGGCATTCATAAAGTTTACCACTGATAACCTATGGTCACCACTGATTGTGAGTGCCACGCAGGCTTGGGCAGACCTCGAGCACCTGGCAGCCACCGACAGCTTCGGCAAGCAGCATGCAGCCATGCTCTCGGCGCCCATGCCCGTGATGAGCTTCGACTTTTCGTCACTTGCGGCGCTGCCGCCCGCGAGCCGTTCGGTGGCGCTCGATGTGCCCGCGACGGCGTCTGGCATCCTCAACTGCGTCACGTTCTGGTGGGTGCCGATTGGGGCGAGGATGTGCCCAGAACAGCGCGTGGGCCCTGATTGCGCTGCGCCCCGGTGGCAGGTACGAGCTCGATTTGGGAGAGGGTGTGCCCACGATAGCGCTCGGCCCCGATTGGACTGCGCCGCGATGCTTTGAGACGCGGGCACGACGGCAGCAGCTGCGCTATCTCAAGTACGAGCGGGCGCTCGACGAGGGTGAGAGGGTACGTGCATGCACTGCTTGCCACTCATGGACGCGGTTCGTCAATGAGTGTCAGTGATGGCCACCGATGGCCACCGATGGCCACCGATGGCCACCGATGACTCCTGATGGCATCTGATGGCATCTGATGGCCTCTGATGGCCTCTGAATGGCCTCTGAATGACTCGTGATGACTCCCGATGGCAGGTGCGCGTGGTGCTAACACACGATGAGATGGCCATCCACGTCGACGTTCCCTTGGACGCCGAGGCGGAGGCAACCGGTCGCCTCGTCCGTTGGCCTTCGGTCAATGTGCTCGCATACCACTTCCCCATGATCGCGGATGAGGGGCGCAATCAGGCCTTCGACCTCGCGCTCACGCAGGCGGTCGCACGCTTCAAGGAAAGACACGGCGGCACACCCCCGCGGGTGCTTGACATTGGGTCTGGCTCTGGATTGCTCGCGATGATGGCGGCGCGTGCGGGCGCGATGGAGGTACGCGGGTGCTCGGTTTGAGAAGGGGGCCACTCAGTGATTGCCCCTGATGGGCACCGATTGCCCTTGATGGGCACCGATTACCGCTGATGACAGGTGCACTCACTCCAGGTGGTCCCTTGATTACCCTTTCAGTACCCTTTCAGTACCCTTAAGTACCCTTGAGTACCCTTGATGGCAGGTGCACTCACTCGAGATGGTCCCTGCGCTCGCGGCCGCCGCCAAGCACATCATCGCGCAGAATGGGTACGCGGATCGCGTGAGTATCCATGGCATCATGTCGACGGATCTCAAGCCGTCCGACGTGGGTGGCCTGTTCGATCTCCTCGTGTGCGAGATTGTGGATGATCAACTGCTAGGCGAAGGGGTCCTCACCACGATCGCGGACGCGCGCCGACGACTGCTCAGCCCGAACGCAGCTATCATCCCCTGCGGCGCCTCCGTCTTCGCGCTGCCCGTCCAGATGCGTATTGGCACACGCGCGGGGCTGGCCCTCGACGACCTGAACCTGTTCTCAACGGACATGGCCTTCGCACCGCGTGCGCACACGGGGTGCAAGCTGCAGCACTGGCCGCCCGACGAGCACGTGCGCCTCGCGCCGCCGCTGCGCCTCTTCGAATTCGACTTTGCCCACACGCCCATCGACGAGCTTGCATGCAGCCGCTCGGCGCCGGAGCTGTCCGTGACGTTTGAGCGGGACGGGCTGCTCACCGCCTTTTTGATCTACTTTGAATTGCATGCGGACCGCATGCATCGCTTCTCCAACGGGCCGCACCAGCCGCGCCTCGTCGCGTGGGACCAGTCGGTGCGCTACCTGCCCATCGAAGTGCGTGTGCGCGCGGGGCAGCGTGTGGCTGTGAGTGCGTACCACGACTACGAGGCCGTGCGAGTGGGGGTGCCCCATCTGACGCCCGACATGGTGGCCGGATGCGTGGGGCACACGGAGGTCATGGGAGCTGCGCTGCAACTCGAGCAGCGCAAGCAGCTGGAGCAGATGCAGATGGGATCTCGAGTTTCGTGCGCTGCTTCGAAGGTTTCGTCGCTGGAGCAAATGGAAATGCAGATGGGATCGCGGATTCGCTCCTCGTACTCACTCTAACTCACTCTCTCTCTCTCACGGTAACCTCGATATGACCTCGAAAGGTGGCTCGTGGTTTCGGTGGTGGATTTCGGCACGGTCGGCTACAATGAGACGGAGACGGACAACACCACGGCTTTTTCACATGCAGCGCTGCCTCGCAGCCGCTGCCGTGCGCGGGCGGTCCGCCGCGCGCGCCGCGGCCGCGCGACCGAGCACGTCGGCGGGGCCCGGCGCCCGTGCTTTTTCTTTCGAAGCCGCGTGCTGGTGCCGCCATGGGTGCCGCGTTGCGCGTACGTGCGAGATCTGCGCGTATACTACAACTGTGTATCGTAGTCAGCCCGGTAGGTGATTCGCCTCTTAGCGGTTCCTACTATCACACCACTCCTCTCTCGATCTTCCTTCGCGAACCCGAAGACCGCTTAATGACCGCTCGAACACACACATGTACAGAGTGTGTCGATGCTCTCGATGCAAGTCGCGCGACTTCAACGGTCCTCTCGATCCGCAGCGAACGAGACGCGCGGCTGGCCCACCATCAGGCGGGACGACACACGCAGGCCCTTGTCGCAGTGTGAACTGGACGGCCGTGTGTGTTCGGACCGTTGCGGACCGTGTGGTACCATCAGCACGGTACCGCAGCCCAGGCCCGCTGGTTAAGGTTTGCCATCTTGCCGTGTTCTAGGACTTGAGGTAGTGGCGGCAAGTGGCGGCAAGTGGCGGCAAGTGCGTCGCACGAGATGCGTCGCACGAGATGCCGCGCACCCGAGCACGAGATGCTACGAGATGCCGCCGTTAGGCACCGAGGCCGTGCACACGCCACTCGCGAGCGTGAACGGCTTCTCCTTGTAGCAGCACACGCCATCAGCAGTCGTGTGGAGTAGAGGCTGAATCATCTCCCAGGCCTTCTTCTTATCCATCTTGGAGGCGGATTCGGGGCCGCCCTCATAGCCTTCAAAGCTAACACGCTCACCAGGCGCCGCACCCGCGGGCGGTGTCACGAAGCCCAGCTGCGACTTATCTGCGCTCCCCGCGCAGAGCACCATGCCCGCGGACTCCATGCCGCCGATCTTGCGCGCCTTGAGGTTGCAGATGCAGACGACCATCGCGCCCTTGACCTTGTCGAGCGGCATGTGGTGCGCGAGGCCCGAGAGGATCTGGCGTGGGGCCTCCTCGCCAAGGTCGATCGTCTCCACGTACAGCTTGTCAGACTCCGGGTGAGCCTTGGCGTCCACTATCTTTCCCACACGGAAGTCGCACCAACTTATCTCAGGCGTCTCCGCCACGGGCTGCGGCTTCGCAGGCTTGTCGTCAGCCTTCTCCTTCTTCTCCTTCTTCTCCTTCTTCTCCGTGGCCGGCTTCTCGCCAGGCGGTGCGCTGGGCGGCGGCACCTCACCGGGGGGCGCTACCGTGGGCGCCGCCGTCGACGCCGCCGCGTCGCCTCCTGTCGGCATCGCGGCAGCGGCAGCTGCCGCAGTAGGCGCGCAGGCCGTGCCGACGAGCGGCTGCAGCGAGGCGACTGTGGGTAGCGGCGTGGGAACATTATAATTGAAGCTCACGAGCTCGCGCTGCAGCTCCTTGGGCGGGCTGAGCGACGCCACGAAGTGCTGCATGTGGTCGAACCAGCGAGAAGCGTTGCACAGCGCCCACTTATGCTCGTCGGGAAAGGCGGCCATCGCGGGCACGAGCGCGATGTAGCACGCAACGTCCGCCACGGACGGTTTCTCGCCGCCAATGAACACCTGCGGCTCCAGCTGCGCGTTCAGTACCGCCACTTCTTTCACAAAGTGCGTCGCGATGGTGCGCGCTGCCGCAGTCGACTTGAGCGCCTGCCGCGTGAAGTTAGCGATGACGCTCCAGTCGGGCGTGGCGCCCATGTCCTTGAGCAGCGCTGAACCGTCCTCTTTGGACAGCTTCAGGAAGAGGATCTTGCCGATCGCAATCGTGAGCTCCTCACGCGTGGGCATTTTTCGTGCGAGAGGTCCGTCGCGTCGCCTCGGCGATGGCGCCGTTCCGGCACTTTCTTCTTCCCATCGCCTAGCTCTGCGATGGAGCCCAAGGCCCAGGCAAAAAACATGAAAACCCCGCACCCCGCCTCACGGCCGTTTACTTCAACCACCGATCGACCCACTCACCACGTGGACCAATGTGCGGCGCATTGTCGCAAGATACGCACCCACGACACTCATGGCCAACCGCATGCCGTCGACTAGCCAGGGCGCGCTCAGGCCGGTCGGCGAGGCCACTGCGCCAACGGCTGCTGCGAGAGCGTCGGACGGCGGCGGACCGTCGAGAAGCAGCTGCGCGATGCCCTCCTAGGCGCACGTGGCCGTGACATGCGACACATCCTGCTCAGGCATGTCGCCCAGTACATACCTGACGACGTCAACGCGCGCACTTGTCGGCGGCCGGCCCACGCCGATCCGCAGCCGTGGAAACTCGTCCGTCTCCAGCTGCGCTATGATACTCTTGACGCCGTTGCCGCCAGCGGAGCCCTTGGACCGCCACTTGAGGCTGCCCACCTTGACATCCAAGTCGTCGTGAAGCACGGTCACGTCGCTGGGTGCGACGCGGAAGCGTCGCGCGACCGCCTCGACGACGACGCCGCTAATGTTGTAGCTGACGAGCGGCCACACGAGCAAAGTTAAGCCGCCGTCGCTTGGCCGAGTGTGAGAGGCGACGTAGGCGCCGAGCGTTGGGTAGAGTTGCCAAGTCAGTGCGTGCGTGCGCGCAAGCTCCTCGACGAGCCTGGCGCCGATGGCGTGGCGACAGCGCCGCAAAATCAGACCCTGGCCCAGGCCGACGACCAGCCTTGTTCTCCGGTCCCCATGTGTAGAACCCTTCGACATCATCGTGTTGCTCAAGTCAAGTCAAGTCAAGTCAAGTCAAGTCAAGTCAACGAGTGTTGCTCGAGTTGCCCCTCCTGTTTTGGGGGCTCTTTTGTTAACAGCGAAACAGGACACAGTGAATTGTTTTCAGTGAGTTGTTTTGACTCTCACTCGAACTTTCATAGCCTTTTCACTCCTTTTCACGGTATTCCTCGCTTCGAGGCCTCCCTTCGTCTCCCGACGCTCCGCTGATCGCCGTGTGGCCTGCGCGGTGCTTTCGCAAGCATCGGACGGTTTTGCGATGTTCGAATCGTTCCCTCTGGCTATCCCGGGCGCAGACAATCCTTATTTCTCGGCAGGCTTTGGACTCGGCATCCTCGGCAGCGGCCTCGCGGCGCTGCGCGGAAGCGCCAAGATGGCGGCCACGCTCGCCCAGCGTCATCTGCTGGTCACGCTCGAGGTGACGTCCAAGGACAAGGCGTACCCATGGGTGCTGCAGTGGCTCACGGCGCAGGCGCGCCGCGGCGGTGCCACCGCCGCGCAGCACATGACAGTCGACACCGTGGCACAGCGACTGGCCAACGGCCAGGTGGAGACGCGCTTCGAGTTCACGCCGAGCCCGGGCCGGCACGTGCTGTGGCACGAGGGCCAGCTGCTGCTGGTGGACCGCGTGCGCGAGCAGGCCACCGTCGACCTGCACACCGGCCAGCCGTGGGAGTGCGTGAAGCTCACCGCCTTCGGCCGGAGCCGCGAGCTCTTCCGGAAGCTGCTGCTCGAGGCGCAAGCGGCGGCCATGGCGAAGCAGGAGCTGACGACGGTGGTGTACACGAACTGGGGGACGGAGTGGCGGCCCTTTGGCGTGCCGCGCCGGCGCCGCCCCCTGCACTCCGTCGTGCTCGACGACGGCGTGGCCGAGCACTTGGTGGGCGACGTGAGAGAGTTCGTCGACTCCTCCCGCTGGTACATCGACCGCGGCATCCCATACCGTCGAGGGTACCTGCTACATGGCGCGCCAGGCTGCGGCAAGTCGTCCTTTGTGGCGGCGCTCGCGGGCGAGCTCGGCTACGACATATGCATCCTCAACCTCTCGGACGCGGGGCTGACGGACGATCGGCTGGCGCATGCGCTCAGTACGACGCCTCCGATGGCTCTCGTGCGCCAGGACGACGCGAACCAGACCTCCCGGGCCCCGGCCTGCCCCGGCCCTTGCCACTACCTCTACCCTTACCCACACTGCCCCTCGACCTCCGGCGTGCCCCTCGCTGTGCAGGTGCTGCTTGAGGACGTGGACGCGGCCTTCGTCAAACGCGAGGCAGGAGACCGACGTGCGACTCACGTGACGTTCAGCGGGCTGCTCAACGCGCTGGACGGCGTCGCGGCGGGCGAGGAGCGAATCCTCTTCATGACCACGAATCACCTCGAGCGCCTCGACCCAGCCCTCATCCGGCCGGGACGCGTCGACGTCATCCACGAGGTCGGACCAGCGACCAAGTCGCAGGCCCGGCGCATGTTCCTCAAATTCTTCCCCACAGAGGAGGCGCATGCAGACGCCTTCGCGCGCACCCTCGAGGGCGTCGACCTCTCGATGGCGGTGCTCCAGTCCTTTTTTATGCTCCACCGAGCGCGCGCCGACGAGGCCGTCGCCGCCGCCGACGACCTGCGCACAGGCGCGCAGGGCGCAGCCCGCCAGGGCGTGCCCATGCAGCAGCTGATGGCCGAGCGGGCCGTGCGCAAGGCCACCGCCGCCGCCGCTGGCAGCCGCGGTGCTGGCAGCGATGCCGGCAGCAGCGCTGGCGGCGCCGGCGGCGAGCCGACGGGCGCCACCGTAGCGGCCTCGTCCACGCCGCCAGGCGTGTGGGATGGCGACGTGACAAGCCTTGGCTGTGTGCCGGTGCCCGCGGGCTCCACCAGGCTACGCCTGCCCGGGGCACGGTAGCCTGTGCACAGGAGAGTCACTGACCTGAATAGACTATTTCTTACCGCCATTCGCGAATTCTGCGTACACTCGCTCTGCACCCGGCTGTTCGTCTACGACCCACTCTACAGTCACATTCTTGACCATGCGCTTTTTGGTTAGCGGATCCGTCATGCCCACCTCCGCGGCACCCTCAGGGCCCTTCCAGCACCACTCGACCAGTTTCTCGAGCCTTTCCTTCTGCCCTTCCGCAACGATCTCTACACGCTTGTCGGCCAGATTCCATGCTCTACCCGTGATCCCCAGCGAGGTGGCCTTGAGCCGCGTGGTCTCACGGTAGTAGACACCCTGTACCTTGCCCTCGACGAAGACGCGGATGCGGGAAAGCGAAAACAGCGTCGCAGCCGGTGTGGCAGACGACGCCATTCAAAGCGCCGTCGTGAACGTTCGTGCTGCCCGAAGTCCGTTACTGCAAGATGCACGGTTCCCCCCTTCTCATGTTCACGAGGGATTCCTTTCCTGCACTAGGTTCGCAAAGCTTATCCGTTGTCGATGGCGCCCAAGGCGGCACCGCCGCCTGAGGCACCGCCGCCGGCGGAGGCCGAGCCCGAGCCCGAGCCCGAGGTCGGCGAGTCAAAGTTCGTCTTCCCAGATGGCTCCAAATACGGTATGCGCGACACGCCGCCTGGCGAGCGGCTCAGGGGGCCACGTCCTCGGTCACGGATGCTTGGCTGCCTCATCGGACCGTTGCGCTTGATTCTGCCGCCATCGCCCGAATTGAGCTGTGTCTGCGTTCGCCTCCGTTTGTACGTACAGAGGGTGGGTGGATGAAAAAGGACGGCGTCATGCTGCGCCACGGCCGCGGCCGCTTTGTTGACGGTGCCTCCGAGGACCAGACCTACGAGGGCGAGTGGTGCGATGACATGATGCAGGGCCGCGGCACCTTCTGCTATCAGAGCGGTGCCAAGTACGAGGGTGAGTTTGTCGCCAACAAGTACCACGGCCACGGTATCTTCGTCTTCCCCGACGGCGCGACGTACGAGGGACCCTTTGAACTGAACCAGATGCACGGTGTTGGCAAATACACGGACGCGCAGGGCGTCGTGTGGTCGGGCAAATTTTACAATGGAGTCGGCCCGGGCCTTAGCCACGGCTCGGTCGTCGCCAAGTAGAGGCGCGCGCACAGCCGCCGCTTCGGTGCGCCCGCGAGCGCAGAGAATGGCGCGACACACAGTCTATGCACTATGGATCACATGGAGATAGGATTATCACAGATACACCCCAGAGGGGCTGTCGTCGAGCTTCAGTGACTGTCAGGTCTGAGTTTCAGTCTGAGTTGTTTCGCGGCCACACACGCGCCCACTCCGGCTCCCGGCACCCGGCACCCGGGGAGCCGGGGTCCGCTTTGGTCCGCTCCGGCCTCCGCGGCGCGGGCTCGCGATATTCACCGAAATAGCTAATTGTAACCAAAGTCTCTGCGTAAGAGCTTCCGAGATGGCAAATTTCGTGATTGATGGTTTGTGAATTGAACTGTGATTCCTACGAACTTCGCGGTCATGAAGGCCTCCGGAAAGCCGTAGCCGACGCACCCTCTTCCGGACGCGAGGGCGACCCTGGCGTCGATATAAATGTCGGCGACAAAAATGGCCTCAACCTTCAGCGTCGCCACGCTGATGCCGTCCAACAGCACGATCGGGCACGATGTCGAGAAGAGCGCGGTGCTCCAGGTTGCGACGCGGCTGCAGCAGGAGGGCCTCGCTCGGCTGGACGCCAACCCAGAATCGTGAGTTTTACTGAGCCATCTTCGCGGCCTCTCGCGTCGCTCACTCTTTTTTTCGCGCCACGTGTCTCGTTCGCTGCAGGGCACTCGTCGCGTTGCGGCAGGCGTTCGCGCTCGAGCGGCAGTATGGTTATGACGACGAGCAGCTGTGCAGGGCTAGCGCAGCACTGTGCAAGGCGCTTTCACGCGTGCCCTCGGGGCCGGTGGAGGCGGTCACTCCGCTGCTGCAGGCGCTGGACGCCTTGGACGCGCGCGCGATCGCGGCGGGAGAGCCGCACGCGCCCAGCGGCTCGCCGCACCTCGGGTTCCTCACGCGCGAGCTCTATGGTCTTGCGCGCAAGCTGAGTTGCACGACGGAGCCGCATGGCGGAGCTCACGCACGGCTGGATGACCTGCGCGCGGCGGACCGCGCGTACGAGCGGCTCGCACAGCTCGCCAAGACTCACAAGCCGTTGCGCATCGGCACGCAGACCGAGCTCATCCTTACCTCGGAAGAGTGCTTCTACCAGCTGGCCGTCGCAGCCGAGCGTGCCGGGATGGCGCTCATGCGCTCGGGCTTGGCACGCGATCAGGAGGCGGCGTGCTTCTTCCTGCAGCGCGCAGCGCGCAAGCTCAAGCTAGCAGGGGCCTACGAGCACGATCCGAGGGTAGCTGAGGTTAGGAGTCTGCTCTCCACTGCCGAGGCACAGCTCAGGGACACGCAGCAGCAGCCGGCGCTCATGCCACAGCCGGGTGGGCCGAAGGCCGATGCGCCCGGGAGCGCCGCCGCGAGCGCGTCCGTACTGCCCGAGTCGTGTCTCGTGCAGTGACGACGGGTTAGGATACATGATACCACATCAGATCAGCATGTGCAGACAGAGCGGCAGTGAGTGCCTTCGCGCTACCTCCCGAAGGCCGTCTCTCGATTTCTCGAGGCGCAGAGAGGGAGAGCGCGCGAGGTCCGCACGCATGTGAGAGGCGGCGTGCCGCGAGCGCCCTCAGAGCAGAGGCAGTGATGTTCCAAGAGACGACAGACGAGGGTCGAGGTCCCCTCTACCCTGCGTCGCTCGACGTGCGTTGGAAAACAAGATGCAAGCGTGGTCTGTAGGACTGTAGCAGGCCTGTGATTTGCGTGACACTTCTGGCGAGAATCGGCCACATGCGACTTGGTTGTCTTCATGTTCACGAAGCCCCGTGAGACTGGAGAATCGTTATCTCTCCGCGCGTCGCGTGCCGGAGTTTCTGTGCCCCAACCGATCTCCCTGCGATCACGCATCTCTCACGCAACCCACAGTCATGTGAGTCCACGCCGCCGGCCCCCGTCGGCACCTGCGAGCGGCGCACTTTGCATTCGCACCCGTGCGCACTGGCATCGCCAGACGGGCAGCGCATGCCCCTCTGTGCGCCAGCCATCAGCAGGGACTGAATGGGCACCAGGCAGCCTGCGCGCTCCAACACCACTCGATTGCTGATGTATCTCTGCGCCGGTGCCTCCTGTGCCTCAGGCTGTACCAGATCGCTGCCCTCGTCTCCGCCTTCACCGCGCCGGTGTCCCTCGTCGCCAGCTCGGTCGCCCGCGCCCCGGTTGCGCAGGTGTGCACAATTCCCGCCCAGCTCAATCTGCACCCGCGCTGTGGTGTTTCAGCCTTTGGCGGCATGAGGAATGGGAGGGGTCACGCGGCGCATGCGAAGCGAGTGCGTGGTCGTTGCTGACTCGTTTTCCATGCCCATGCACTACGCGCGCAGATGTACGCCGTCACGCTCGTGATGGAGGATGGCAGCGAGAAGAAGATCTCGTGCGCTGCCGACACGTACGTGCTCGACCAGGCCGAGGCGGACGGCATCGATCTGCCGTACTCGTGCCGCGCGGGCGCGTGCTCGACGTGCGCGGGCAAGGTCACGAAGGGCACCATTGACCAGTCCGACGGCTCGTTCCTCGACGACGACCAGATGGGCAACGGCTTCTGCCTCACCTGCGTCACCTACCCGACGTCCGACTGCACCATCGTGACCCACCAGGAGGAGGAGCTCTTCTAAGCGCGCGCAAGCCGGCAAGGCTCGCAGGGGCCAGCGGCCCGGCTCGCACCTGAGCCATGGCACGCGGCCCCCGGAGCGGGGCCCTCGAACCAAGTGACGGCGAGAGGCGTCGACACACATGCGGAGGGAAGCAGGCGCGGTTCGGGCGAATTTCCATCTCCACGTCTAGGGGCCTCGCAAGGTCGACGCGAGGTATATATGGATACATCACATGATGTTTGAAAACGAGTCGTAGTGAATTTGGAGAACACTGCGCACTACGGTTAACCCTTACACAGTGAGCTCAAAAGCGGAAAAGGGTAAGGGAACCCGAAGCAACCCCGTGTACGACACACGCGAGTGACGGCACTATGAAAAATATACCACTCGCCCTTGTCAACGGCTGTGTCGTGACGAATCGCAGGAACCTCTCCGTCTGTGAATTCACGCGTTCTCGTGGCGGAGTCCACGTCTCGCCCATGAGCGCCTCGCTCCTCGAGCGCGGCCGTGGGCTCCACGAGGACCTCGAGGTCCTCGAGCGCGCCATGTACCGCGAGCTCGGCGACCCATCGGCCGGCAAGCTCAAGCGGGCAGATCAGATCGCTCGTGACCAGGTGCGTCCGGGCTGCGCAGCAAAAGCCACCTGGTTTGGCGTCCCGCCCATTGGACATGCCACGCGCGCTCACGGCTCGAATCGCTCGCGTGGTTCCCAATCGACAGGTGGTGGCGACGCTGCTGAACGCGCACCAGTCGCGCAGCGCGCAGCTCGGTGCGCTTTACGCGGACGCCGATGGAGCGCGCAAGGAGGAGCTCGCCTCGATGACACAAAGGAGCGCGGAGGGTTCCATGGCGCCCGTGTTCACCACTTTCTACAACCAGCTGCGCTCGGTGCGCGAATACCATCGCAAGTTCCCTTCGGCGCCGAGCACCGAGAGCGCCGAGACGACCCTGATCGCCGCAGTGCTCGAGGCGGCGCCGGAGGTAGGCTTCACTGGCGAGGAGGCCGAGGGCCGGTACGTGGACATGCATGCGCTGCACGAGGCGTACCTGAATCTCAAGGGGTGTGAGCGCATCGACTACTGCACCTACCTCAAACAGTGCTCTCACCTCGCCGCGCTCCCGAAGACCACGGCCACGTCGGGAGCGTACGCTCGATACTCGCGCGATTTGCGCGACTATCTGCTCGGCTTTCTGCGGCGCACACAGCCGCTCATGCCGCTGAACAAGCTGATCGAGGCGGCTGAGGCCGACTTCGAGCAGCGCTGGCAGAATGGCGCCGTCACGCGCTGGCAGAGCAGCCCACCCACCGAGGCGGCGCCAGCGCCGGCTGCAGTGGCGGCCTCGTCGGCGACCTTGGACCTTGGCACCTACGACAGCGCGGCGGCGCTCGAGGCGCTCGGTCTCGAGGTGCTCAAGCACGAGCTGACGCGCCGGGGGCTCAAGTGCGGCGGCACGCTGCAGCAGCGCGCCGAGCGGCTCTACCTGGCCAAGACGACGCCCCTGGCCGCCATGCCAAAGATCCATCTCGCCAAGCCGACGCCTCCGCCAGCGCCGCACGCCAACGGGGCCGCTTCCGGGAGCGCTTCCGATGGGAGCGCAGCCGGCTTGGCCGATGGGTCCGATGCAGCGGGCACGGCCGCTGCCGCGCGTGGCGCGCGCGCAGTCGCGTTGCTCGAGGAGCTCGTGGCGCGGCTGGGCGAGTTGCTTGCGGACGTACTCGAGGAGTCCGCGATGATGGTCGAGAAGAAGCAGGCGCGCACTTATGATGAGATCGAAAGAGATCTCATGCTCGCGGCGCAGGAGGATGCGATGGAGGTGGATGAGGACGAGGATGAGGACGCCGAGGAGAAGCCCATCTACAACCCGCTCAACCTGCCACTCGGCTGGGATGGCAAGCCCATCCCATATTGGCTCTACAAGCTGCATGGGCTCAATCTCGAGTTCAAATGCGAGATCTGCGGCAACTACTCGTACTGGGGGCCGCGCCCCTTCGAGCGCCACTTCCAAGAGTGGCGCCATGCGTACGGCATGAAGTGCCTCGGCATCCCGAACAGCAAGCCTTTCCAAGGCATCACCCTCATCGAAGATGCGTATACGCTCTGGGCGAAGCTCAAGGCGGAGAAGGGGACGACGGCCTTCCAAGCCGATACCGAGGAGGAGTTCGAGGACGGCTCCGGCAACGTGATGACGCGCAAGGTGTACACCGATCTCGCGCGCCAGGGCCTGCTCGACTGAGACCCCACACGTAGCGCCCACACCCAAGAATGTTGGAGTGACGAGCGGATGCATGCAACTTGCAACAGAGAGGTGTGGTTGCGTGCTTATGACTGGGCTGGAGCTCACACTGGGCTCACCGTTACGTCCCCAGGTCACGCTGCGTGGAGCGTGCAATGCTGCACCCATCGAAGGCTGTTTCGTGCCACGCTGCGTGAATTTTGGGTATCACATGTTCGCGCCAGAGCGAGGCGGTGTGCGTAAGGTACGCCAGTCGCGCGATACCCACGCAGCGTATTGAGTACGTCAGTATTGAGCATGTTTTGCCTTATTTCGGTATTATTCAATGCAGTTTGACAGGGTTGGCGTTAGATTCTGATAGAGTTAAGAGTACCGTGTCGTCCGACTTCACCGCGTACGCTCGTCCGGTCCGAGTCGCGTGACGGTATCGAAACACGAAAGGCGAGCAGAGCAGCCATACAGAGGGGCGATATCAGAGAGGCCAGGCGATCGAAAAGGCCATCAGCACCGGTGCGGACTGCACGAAATTTTCACACATAAAGGCAAACATACATAGAACTGTGAATTGATCCGTAGAAAATGCTTGCTTTCCGCCGTAAAGACAGACCGGGACTGCAGTCCAGGTGCAGTCCAGGACACCGCGTGGACGCCTATAACCCACGTCGTCCAACCCGTGACCTGCCCTCCCACCCCGCAGCGCCGACCGACGACATGGCCACCGAGACGACGAATCTGCACGCGGAGGTGCTCGCAGCGAATGCGGGCTACGTCGCCTCGTTTGGCGACAAGGGCAAGCTCGCGCTGCCTCCCGCGCGCGCTGCAGCATTCATCGTGTGCATGGATGCGCGCATTAACCCGGCCGCGGCCTTTGGGCTCGCCGAGGGCGACGCGCACGTGATCCGCAATGCGGGCGGCCGCGCGAGCGACGATGCGATCCGCTCTCTCGTCATCTCCCACAAGCTACTCGGCACAAAGGAGTGGTTCGGTGAGTAGCGGGGTGCGGCTGGCGCGCGCTCCGCGTCGTCTACGCGCCGCTCGGCCACGCGATATCCGCCGCCGTCTGAGCGCCCTCTGCACGGCCCCAGCAGCCACGCGCCGCGCTCACCTCGACCGTGCCCTGCCCTGCGCAGTTGTGCACCACACTGACTGCGGGATGGAGTACTTCAAGTCCGAGGAGCTCGCGAAGCTGCTCGAGACGTCGCTCGCGACGGCAAACATCGTGCCCCTTGAGTCGGCACCCAAGGGTGTAACGTTCGAGAACGCGTCCGCCGAGGGCGGTTCGCACGATGGGCACGCCGTCCACTGGCTGCACATTGACGACCAGGAGGCGTCCGTGCGCGAGGACGTGGCGAAGATCGTGGGCCACTCGCTCACCGCGCCGGGCATCCCCGTTCACGGATACATCTACCACGTCGCCACGGGCGCCATCCAGCACGTCGTGACGCAGGTGACGGCGTAGTGGGGTAGCGCAGCCTCGTCTGCGCGTCAATTGCTGCGCGTAATCGACGAATCGTGGTGCGCTGGTGCCCCACGTGGATCGGGGGGGTTCAGGGGGTGGATCGGGGGGTGACGAGCTGGACGAGGCTACATCCGACGTGTCGTGCGCCGTCCTAGACGTGTAGAACGACACGCGGGCGCCCTCTCCATCACTGTGGAGACGCTCGAAGGCTCGTTTCCGCGTGTTGATTTGGTGTCAAGACGTCGCATGCGACGTCTGGAGCAGGTGGTAGACATTTGAGCCGGCGCCGCGGCCCCTACCATCGGCGTGCAGTGAATCCTCTGGAATCGCCACGGTTCTGTGGTCGGCGCATCGGGCCGTGTTCATGGCCGATGGCGAGGGGGTCCAGGCAGCAGCCACATCTCAGTGCTGTGGACGATCCGAGCAGGCAGCAGCAAGAGCAACCTGCTCGGTTGTGTACTCTTACGTTCAGTGTCGCGTAATTATTTGCAAATATGTACGGCTCATTCCAAGAACACCTTCAACGCACCTCAACATCCATCACAGGCTCACAGTTTTTTTGGACGACCCCGGCCACAGAGGTTTCCCCCACATTCACAATGAGAAAGGAGGGGCGGGCTCATGCGGCAGCATTCATGCTGCGGGTCACTGTCTCTGCGAGACTCCAGAGCACCTCTGTCTGGACGTTCTGCACTGGCGTCTCTCCGGTGCACGTGCTCCGCTGTTGAACATGGAGTCAGCACCCCGCCACGAATCACCTTTGCTGAGCAAATGCTTTCCAGGCTCTGCTCCAGGTAGATGGCATGGCAGCCGCGCGCCAGAATGGGTGATCGCATCGCCAGAGTGCCCTCCGCTGAAGCGGTACGTGTGGGTGGACCCGACCCAGTGCGTCAAACGGCAACCGTCGACTGTGCCCAACGCTGGACCGAGCAACCTGCCCTCGTGCGTGCAGCGCAACGACTCGCTGCTCGCCAATGGGCTCGCCAACGCTTCAGTGCTCATGGTCGGCGATTCCACGTCCGCACAGCTGCTCTGGCATTCGTGCGAGGCGTTCCGCGCGCGGCCACAGGCGCTGGTGGCCATCGACCCCTCACACGGACCGCTCAAGAAGTACGCGCACAGGCTGCGCTCGCTCGACAACCATGTGTGCGACCTTCCCACGGGCGCCGGGACCGAGCGGCGTGAGCACCTCGTGATCGGCTCTTTTTCCCACTATGGCGTGACTGGCCCGCCGTACTGGGCGTTCGCGTACCCGCTGCCGCCGTGGCTGAGCAATACGACCTTCGGGATGGTGCGCGAGGACATGCCGCGCTTCCGGCTTCATACGGTGCCGCCCGATTCGGACCCCACAGTCGTGGTGGCGAGCTCGGGGTTTTGGGACATTGCGGCGTGGTGGATGCACGAGGGCAATTTCTCGAAGCGCTGGTCGCTGCCTGTGGACGAGGAATCGTCCGTCGCGGGGGCGGGCGGTGCTGGCGTCGCGGGCGTCGCGGGCGGCGCGGGCAGCGCGGGCGGCGCGGGCGGTGTCGCGAGCCATACGACACGTTACGTGATCGGCGTCCATCGGTTAGTTCGCGAGCTCAGGCATACTTTCCCACACTCGACCATCGTGTGGCGGATGATGCACCCGGGCCTGAAGCACTCGATCACGCCCAGGATCGTCGCGCGCCTGAACGCGGCCGTTCGGGCGGCCGCGCCCGCCTGGCGCCTGCCGCTGCTCGATGTAGAGCCGATGGTCGCTTCGCTCTCCAAGTCCGAGCAGCCGGGCTTTGGCGGCCCCGTGTATGGCACACAGGACGGGCGCCATCTTCACCCATGGCTCAACATCGCGCTGCTCAACGTGATCCTCAACGTCGTGCGCCACGTGAGCAGAGGCAAGCGCAAGCGCTCGCACGCCGGCCCACGTCGATTGCGATGAGGGGCGATTCGGAAGTGCATGGGGCCGGAGCGCGGAGGCGCGCGCGCGCGCGCACCGCAGGATCTGTCGGGGGGTGGTTTTCAAAGTTGATGATCAGTTGTTCACACCTGATCTGCGACAGGAGCTTCGCCCTTCGGCGCGATGGCCGTCTGCACGACGCTGCTCAGCTTGTGCTGCACAGCGGACGGCTTGTTGACGCATAGCCGTCCGCTTGGCACAACATCTCCACAGCTGTCGGCGATGACGGCGTCAAACGGCCCTCTCGCGTTCACGCCGAGCCGCCGTGCGCTGCTGCAGGCCTTTGCGACCAGCCCATTGCTGATGCCGTTGGTAGCGCACGCCGACGACAAGCCGGCACCGAAATGGATCAGCGGGAAGAGCGATCCTCTTCGGCCGACGTCCAAGGACAAGCCGGACGGTACCAAAAAGGACAATAGGTACGTGTCCTGCCTCAACGATTGCGTGCCGCGGAAGCAGGGGCCGCCTGGGCCAAATCAGAAAGAGCGCGTGGACTGCCTCGACGAGTGCCAGGTCGAGTGCTGCGAGACCTACGAGCAGTGCACTTACACCATTCGCAAATGATCCTTGCATGCCATAAGAGCTCTCATCGCATGTCTTTCGTGCCGTACTCCCGCGGAGACCAGAGCAGTTCCGGCGTGTGTCGTTGCGGTCGTGACGGCGTCTTCGAGACCCATTTTACGTAAGTCACTACTTAAGAGTGAGCGCGATCTTACCGTCTCGTAGGCATCAACCCTCCCTTTTCTTTCTTCCCGGGCGCCATCCCAAGGCAGTGACGGCGCGAAATGTGCCTGTTTATCTCTGTCCGTTCCTAGACCTCAACCGACGATCAGTGCTGTCGAGTACGGGCCGCACGCCATGCCGACGACCTTGGCACCGTCGAGCGAGTGGGCGTTGACTTCGGCGAGCTCCCACTGCTTGCGGTGCAACTTGGCCAGCGCGAGCGACGGACCGACGCCGTACGTGTACAGATGCCCACTCGCTGTCCGCAGGGCCAGATGGGATGCGCCTACCTGCAGATCGACAATCTCGGAGCCGAGCTGGTCGGCGCCCGGGACGAGCGTCGGCTGGAAGAAGCGTTGCATGCCCCACACGAAGACGCGCCCGTCCTCGAGCAGCGCCGCCGTGCCCGACTCGCCGCACGCGAATCGCGTCGCCTTTGGCGTTGGCTTGCCCTCCTCCTGTGATCCGATCTCGATTGCGATCTCGACTGCTTGCGGCTCCTGCTGAGCATCGAAGGACTGACCCGAATTGAGAAGGCCGACGACCTCATACCCGAGCTGCCAGTGCTCGTTGCGCCCCCACGTGTACGCCATGCCGTCCACGCCGAGCACGCCCGTGTGCCCTTCGCCCGCCTGAGCCACGAGCGACGGCCCAAACGGGCTCTCTTCGCCCTCGAGGCGCGCTGGTGCGAGCACGCGTGTGGGCGCGAGGCAGTCGGAGGCGTCGCCGTGGCCGAGACGGCCCCACTCGCCACGCCCGAAGGTCCACACGCCGCCCTCGCGGTCGAGCACCACTGAGTGGTACCCACCCGCCGACACGGTTGCCGCCGCCACACCCTCAGTGCCGTCCGGCCCGAAGCTGGCCAGCTTCGCGAATGCCTCGAGCTGCGTGCGGTTGCCGTGGCCGAGACCGCCCGCGCCGTTGAGGAGGGAGCCGCCGAAACCGCAGCTGTACACCTCGCCCGCCGCCGTCAGCGCCAGGGTGTGGTACATGCCGCACGAGAGCTGCGTCACGCCTTTGCCCGAGAGCGCCTCGACCTTGGTCGGCGTGTGCGCCTTGGTGCGCGCCGAGCCGAGGCCGAGCTGGCCAGAGCTCTCGAGACCCCACACGTACACGTCGCCGTCCGAGGACACGGCCGCGGAGTGGTACTTGCCGCACGCGACGTGCACGATCGGCGTGTCCTTGAGCGCCTCCACCAGCGTTGGGTTCTCGCGGTCCTTCGTCTCGCCGAGCCCGAGCTTGTGCGACTCGCCCGTGCCGCACATGTACAGCGTGCCCGCGGCGGGCGCCGCCGTCGACGCAGCGGCGCTGAATCGGCGGCGACCGACGCCGACGGCGAGCTCAAGCGAGCGTCGCGCGGCTGCACTCCACATTCGGCGGCGTGTGGTTTCGTCGGGTTTACGCAGCCTGGTTTACCGTTACACTAAGTCCGTACGACGAGGTTGCGCCCCACCTGAAAGCTAGTTGAAGTAGTCGTCAGTCATCGAACGCCACGTGTTTGCTGGACTTTGCAGCCCGTCCGCAACGGTTGAGCCCGAGCACACGACATGGCCGCCAGGATGGCGGTGGTCCATAGGCCTTCTGGTGAAGCCAGTTTTCTGCGTGCCAAGAAGGCACCGAGCCTGGAGCCCGCGCCACTGAAGGCGATGACGGAAAAGGACTTTGATTTTATCAATCGCATGGACAGCGACGTTGAGGGGCGCCGGCGGACCGCCTTCATGGAGCAGCTCAAAAAGGACCCGCGCTTCCGCCCCGAGATGCTGGAGCCTGCCAAGTCTAAGTTCCAGGTGCAACGCTGGCTCGCATCGGCGATCGCCTTGCGCCGCGTCCGCGGTGCTCACGCATCGCTCTCGCCATCTCTCTCTGTTCTGTGCAGACTGTCACGCTCGTGGGTGGGCCGATCGTCAAGACGCACAAGTCAACCAAGAACGGGTATGAGGGGCAGAAGCACAAGTGGGGGCCGCTCGGCGGCTGGTGCGCCGCCGTGCCCACCACACCGCATCCACGCTGTGATCGGCCACAAGCTCATCGCCCTGCTCTGCGCCGCAGGTATTGATCAAGGCATTCAACAGCAGCAGCAGCGCAGCAGCAGTCCTCTCGGTGTGTCGCGTCATCGTCGGGCGGATCTTTCACGGTGCAGTCTCTCCGTCTCAATTGGGAGGAAGTTGCGACTTGGGTCCCTTGACTTGCAACATCGACTATACAGAGATTGGGACGTCATGTTGCACGAGCGTCACTTGGCGGGCTCGGCGCTCGCGGGCTGGAGGGCACGTCTAGGGCACGTCCGGCTGATCAAGGGGTACGGTGTAGCCCTTTTCCCCTATACACATCGCAAAAAGAGTCGATCGGCTCTATAGTGCATCAACCTAGTTGACAATGATATATTATTCTTTTATTATTCTCTCAGCTGCGCTCCGGGGACCTCAACCGGTGTAGACATAAGGTCGCGCCCCCGGCGCAGCCGCAGGGCGCGCAGGAAACGCGTCACCGTCGTTAAGCTCGCAAACGTACCGTCACCGCGATGTCACGAGCGTTTTGGACGGGCTGACGGCCGGACGTGACGAGCGGGGGTGTTCGCCACCTTCCCGTAGCCACTCTGATGTTCTCGCAGGAGCCGACGCTCTCTCGCGTCGTCTGCAAGGCGCTGCAAATGACGAAGCTGGGCGGCTGTGAGTTCCACCGCCCAGGCGCTGAGGCGGTGGGCGGCGGAGCGGAGCGGCTGGCGGCGGCGGAGCGCGCGCACAAAGCCCTCGAAGGCATGACAGCCCCTGGCGACTGCGGCGTGGGCTCTCATCCCGAGAGACCCGCCGAGCGTCGCAACAGCACCGCCGCCATGGATGTGACCGAAGCCCGCAACAGAAGTGCCGTGGCTGCGCGGCTTCGTCAAGCGCTCGCGCATGCTGCCGCCGCCGTGGCTCTGGCCGAAGCCCAGCCCGCCGGCGGCGCTGCCGGCGCCAGCGCCGTGCACGCCGCGCACGGGTGCCGCAGCGACCGGCGCCGGGTGCGCGTGCCCAGGATGGCGCGCCACGAGCTGGACGAGGGCAGGTAGCAAGAGGGCAGGTAACAAGAGGGCGAGGGTGAGGGCGACGAGGGCGAAGCCAAGGGCTGGCCGGTGAGCGAGCCACTGGCGGATCGGCCCGAGACGGCGCGTCGCCTCGAAGGACACGTGGCGCGCGAGGCGCGCCGTCCCGGGCGAGAAGCGGCTCGTGCGCCGCGCGCGCTGCGCCTCGGCCTCGACCTTAGCGGCCTTGGCGGCCCTCTCAACCTTGTAGCGCTCCCGCTCGGCCGCACGCTCGCATATGCGCTGCGTCACGGTGGCGCGGTGGCGTGTGCGCAGCGTGACGAGCGCCGTCTCGGGCAGAGCGCGAAGCTCGGCGTAGAGAACGCGCACGAAGACGTCGGCGTCGAGCGTGTGTCGGTGCGGCTGCTTGAGGGTCGTGTAGAGCCCTTCGAACGAACCCGCGGCGCCGAGCAGTCGTGGCGCGAGCAGGCGCACGGTCGCGAGAGCCGCGGCGATGAGAGCGCGGGAGCCAACGGCGAATAGCAAATCCCACACGCGGAGCGCCGTCTCGGTAGGTAGCGCTTGGACGAAGCTGAGGAGGAGCCACTGCGTCGACACGAGCGACAGATCGAGCTCGGCGCGACGAAGCTCGCGCATCACCGCGCTCAGTGGCTCGCGCACGCCCACGAGCTCATCGAGTACTAGCGTGTCCACCTGCACGTGGGAGGGGAGGGGGGGGGGGGGGGGTGGGGGAGTCGGGCGGATGAGGGGAGGGAGTAGGGGGGGGGAGGGAGAAGGCCAGGGGGGGGGGGGGGGGGGGTCGGGGGTCGGAGGGGGGGTCAACGGCCGGCGGCGGCGGCAGCGTGACTTGGACGCCCATCATCGGGAAGATGAGAGATGCAATCAGCGGCAGTCAATGGCAATCACCTGGACGCCCATCATCTCATCCGTATAATACTCGGGAAGGAGCCGCTCGGTGATCGCACAGAGGAGCCAGAAGGCCCCTTCCTCTCGAGACGCCCGACCGCCGCGCACCGCCACTCCTTCGGGCGGCATCACGAGCAGAAGCACCGCGGCTAAGAAATTCATGGACTGTGTGTAGCCGATGACCGGGTTGCGCCGAGCATGCGCGACGAGGACACGCCGCAGAGCCGCGCGCCCGGCGGCCGCTGCGAAGGTCGGGTGCTCGGGAAAGGTCCTCGGCAGATCGAGATCAATCTGGTGGAGCACCTTCTCCTCGGCCGTCATGGCGGCCACCTTCCCCACTTGCGCCGCCTCCGCCGTGGCCGCTCTTGCCGCCTCGCCCGTCACCGCCTCCGCCGCCCCGGCCGCCCCGGCCATAGAGGGTCCGCTCGCGAGCGACTCATAATATCCAAGCCCCGCGCTGAGCATAGCCTCCTCAGCCCCCGTCAGGTGGAGCCACAGGCGTGGTCGTAGCTCCGATGGGATGCCGTACGCCGCGGCGCGTGCCGTGTCGGCGCTGCTCAGCGACAGGCGCGACACCTCGCCTCCGCCTAGCCCCATCCAGAGCTTGCGCTGGCGCTCGCGCACGAGCGTGTAGTAGCGCTTGAAGAGCTTGAACTCCGAATGCGCTCTCTCGGAGACGGGCACCGGGAAGCCGAGGCTGTCGTACACTACATCCGCGGGGCGCTTGCGGTGCGCGCTGTTGTACGCGCCGCCGCCAGAGCCGTCGGGTGCCGCCGCACCGCCGCCTCCGTCGGTGCCAGGAGAGCCGCCGTCGCCATCGCCGCTGCTGCCGCTGCTGCCGCTGCTGCCGCTGCTGCCGCTGCTGCCGCTGCTGCCGCCGCTGCCGCCGCTGGCGCCGCTGGCGCCGCTGGCGGTGCTGCTGCCGTCGCCGCCGCCGTCGCCGCCGTTGCCGCCGTTGCCACCACAGCTGGTGAGGGCGAGCTGGCGCGGCGCCGGATTCGCCGCCTCTCCGTCCTCTGCGGCCAAGGAGCCTCTCTGCACGTGTGCCGAGTAAGTCAGTTGGAGCTCCGCACTGCCGAGACGCTCGCCGTCGGAGCGCGGAGGGCCGGTGCCCTCCACGCGCAACCACGTCGGCACAGCGTGCTCGCTCACCTCGACGAGCTCGCAGTGCGCCACGCCGCACGCGAGCGACGACGTGCGCTTCACGCCCTCCGCGATGTGCTCGATGCCCAGCCGCAGCTCGACCACGAGTGTCACAGGCCACATGTGCAGGGGCAGCCAAAGATCCTCGGCGCTCTTCCACAGCACGCTGCCGATCACGTCGCGCTTCTCGCGCGGAGTCGTCTGCTGCACCTCGGGCGATCCAGCGATCCAGCACGCGCAGCAGACAGAGGGCGCGTCGCCATACGTGTCGTCACCCACGGGCAATAGGTTGGCGCAGCGCGTGATCCGCACGCGCAGGTATCCGTATACTGGTGGCAGGCACCGTGCGAAGCCGCCGCCTTCGCCGCCACCGCCAAGGCATTTCGCGAGCGCTTGCTCCATCAAGTTTGGGACGCTTTCCAGGCTCGCCAAGAGCTCCAAGAGCGGCACGGAATGGTACCTCACACGCGGGCAGTCCGCCTCCCTCGCGGAGTCGAGCACAAGTTTGGCGCCTGCGACGACGCGTTACCTCTTATGGTGTGCTCGCTCCCTGAGGCGACATGTGCTACGTGGATTCATCTCCATTTCATCGCGAGGCTTCGACACACATGCATGCGTCGGACATACTACACTGATACAACGGGGCACCCAAGAGCCCGCTCCAAGCTATGGCATAGGCCCTATGGCCGACCAGCACCTGCCCAGCCCCAAGGCCGCTCGTCACCAATTTCCACGTCTTCCCCACGTATCAAGCATCGTCCCTCGGCGGCATCTTGCCACCCTGTTGCAGAGAGGCAGACTGCACGCGTGATCCACTTTCAGGCCATGTACTTGCGATGGGCGCCGAGGAAGGCGTCGCGGAAGGTGGCGGTGAGCCCGGTCGCCTCGAGCAGCGGCAGCCCGTAGGAGGCGAGGCGTACATTGTGCAGCGCGTCGAAGGACGTCGCCACGCTGTTCACGATCGGCATCGTGCCGTGCGAGAGCACGGGCGAGTGCAGGCCCGGCTTGGTCGCTCTGCCAATCTTCGCAACCTGCGTGGCGCGCACGGAAGCGCTCACGGCAGCGCTCAATGAGACTGCCTCATAGACGGTCTCGCCGACGGCGACGTCCTTGGCCTGCTTGAGGTCGGCGCAGCACGCGGCGCCCACAGGCACGTGGTGCGTGGGCGTGAGCGCCAGGTTCCGGCCAGACGCCGTCGTGAGCACCACGAAGGTCGTGCCCTGCGTGTCCGCATCGGCGAGCGAAAGGGTCGAGACGGTGTCGGTGGTGAGGGTGCCGTCGGCGCGGGAGGCGACGATGGCGTCGCCCGCACGGAGCGCGTCGAGGCGGCGCGGCGTGCCGTCGGCCATCGTGACGAGCGCCTCGCTCGGGAAGCAAGGGTCGCCGCTGGCGTCGGCGTCGACGACCGGCGTCTGCGATACTGCTACCGTGGGTGTACTCGTCACGGCGAGGCTGCCGCCGCCCGTGCTCTCGATGGCCAAGGGCGTCGTGAGCTGGGCGACGATCGCCGACTGCAGCGCTGCCGGGCTCGTGAAGCTATTGGCCGTGCTCTGAATAGTCGCCGCCGTCGACTGGTCCGTCGGGAAGACGAACTGGATGTTGACGCTCGCCGCGGTGATGGTCACAGTGGAGCCGGGGGGGGCGCCGGTGGTGAAGCCGAAGGCGCGCGCGGCCGCCTGCAGCAGCGCGTTGCGCTCCGTAGTGTCGAAGTCCTCTGGGTTGCCTGCAGCCGTGAAGGAGACGACGACCTTGAGGTCTCCCGGGGGCGGAGGCCACGAAGAGGGTGGTGGCGGCGGGGCCGTTGTCGGAGAGGGTGGCGGCGGCGATGGTGATGGTGGTGGCGGCGAGGGCGAGGGCGACGCCGTCGCCGGCGACGGCGTCACGCACGTCGCCGTCTCGACGAGGACGCCCTTGACGCATCGAGTCTTGCCGCTCGCGGCGTACCCTGCGTTGCAAGTTGGCGTGCACTGATAGCCTGAGTACATCGTCGCCCCCACGATGCAGGATCCGCTCGTCTCATAGGCACCATTGGCGATGGCGGGCAGAGTGCACGTCGAGCTGGCAGAGAACGTCGTCGACGCGTCGCTCACCCCCGCGGGTACGCCGTTGAGCATGTAGTAGTCCGTCATTCCACAGCAGCGATAGTTCATCTGGTTTTGGGTCGCGCCGTACCGCGAAGTCGCGCCGAGGAGTGCGGCGGAGCCCTCCGACGCTGTCAGATTGGCTCGGTAGCAGAAGAGCGGCCCGGTGGAGCTGGCCGTGTATCTCACGCCGCTCGTGCACCGGTCCGAGGCGCCGCAGACCGCGTCGAAGACTTGGGTGTGGTAGTGGTAATTGGTGTGCAGATTCAAGCCGTGCTCGTCGACGTCGGTCGTGACGTCGTGCTTGTGGCCGCCACACTGGTCGAGCAATGGGGCGGCAAACCCGGGGGCGCTATTCGAGAGATACCGACCGTAGATCAGGTGACCGTCGTTGGCAAAGCCGATCACGGGCGGATGGGCGTTGACGCCGCCGCTATAGTTGCTCGTGCCATACAGGCACGTGTGCGTGTCGGCAAACATGTCGCCGTGCGCGTGGGGCTGGCCGCCACCCTGGCCGACGTGCTGGTTGCACGAGTCCACCTCGCAGACCCCTTCACTCCACTCGCCCTGGTCGTTCTGCGTCACCCAGTTGGCGATCCCGTTGACCATCGTGCCTACGCCGGCGCCATTGGGCAGCCCGTACGCCGTCGCCCCGATGGACTTGCTCGAATCGCGGTTAGTGATGGGGCCCGTATTGCCGCCGAGGGTCGTGCTGCCGTCAAAGAGGTGGATGTTATTGGTGCTCACACCCGTTGGCAAGTCGACGATATCGAGTGGGAAGAAGGTCGCCCTAGCAATGCCCACCGTCATCGTCAGCTCACCGGTGCAGTATCCGACGCCATTAACGGTGGTACCTGGCGGGTTCGGCACGTCGTTGAGATTGGGCGTCCAGTGGCCGGACTCGCCCGTCGCTCCGACGACGAGCCACTTGTCGTTGCAATACGCGTACTTGACGCCGCGGCCTTTGAGCACGTTCGCCAGAAATGAACCGCTGCAAATGCCAGTGGTTCGCTGCGTGCAGGTTGCGCGGCACGAGCCTTGGGGGGCGTGCGCCGACGGCAAGGCGTTGGGCTGGTGCGCGGAAGTCGACTGTAGATCATAGTAGTTGACACAAGTCGACGCGCTGCTGCCGGATCGCCAGGAGCCCGTCACGCCATTCACTGTCGGGGGGCCACCGCCATTGGTACCGCCACACGTTTTGTAGTTGGCATTGCACGTCAGCGGACCACAGAAACCCCACCCACCACTAGCAACGGGTACTTTGCATTCGGTCGCGCTGAGCGAGTTGGAGTTGACCTCCTGACCCGCCGTCGTGGAGGCAGTGGTCCCCCCGAGAACGAGAGGTGGCGGTGGCGACGCCCGTGTCTGCCAGATAGCCACCGCATGCATCCAAGCAGACGCTCGTGCCCACCGTGCCTCCCGTCACCGTGCACGTCTGCATCACCACGCCATTCGGACCAAGCGGGCCGTAGAGGGGGAAGCCATCGGCCATCCAGCCGATCTGGGGGGAGTGCTGGCCCGCGGTCATCCCAAGTTGCTTCAGTAGGCAGCTAGGGGCCACGTGGTAATGGTAGCTCGGCGACGTGGTGGAGGACGAATGACCGCCGCACTGGTCAAACGTGTTGCCCTCGAGGTAGGCCGCCGACGTGGTCCAGCCGGTGAGCGGGTACGAGGGCCCGGCAAAGGGCGAGTAGATCATGCCACCATCGTACGCGACGCCAACGATGGCGCCGAGTGCGGTAAGGCTCGTCTGCTGGGCCGCGTTGTAGCGGGGGTTGACAGGGATCGTGTACGTGCGCGAGCTCCCGATGGCATAGTTTGGGTTGAGACTCGCCGTCGGGTGATTCGGGCAGTGGCTGCGAGCAAGGAGCAAGAGCGGGCCGGCATGCAAATTGGTGAGCGAGATGACGTGTGCAGCGTGGGTGGCGGGGCGCAGGCAGCAGTGTGATGAGCTGCCTGCACTCACTTCGTCGTGATCGTGTGTGTGGTGGCAGAGGTTGTCTCCGACCAAGTATAGCTGGAGCCTTCTGTCGAGCATGTTTGCCCAAGGGCCGCGTCGAGCAGCAGGCAAAGGAACATGATTCGCATTCCCGCGGCGGGTTTCCCGGCGTCACCGACGAAGTTTTCAAGTTTATAGCGGCGAGAAAGTGCGAAGCCCAGGGAAAACTCCGGGAGCTGGTTGAACAAAAAATACTCAACCCGGCGCGGATCCAAAGCCGAGACAAAAGACAAACTTTTCTAGCGTCACACAGCTTCATCGCTATACCCGGGCCCGGTCATGTCATATGCAGAACCGCACATTGAGGCCTCGCTCGCCTCGATGGCCCTCCACTACGGTCCGACAGCAGCAGACCCGCTACCCGCCTCGCCGCCCCCTTGGCTCGCGAGGAGCGCCTCGACGGCAGAGTAGTCGCCCGCCTTGAGCGCGGCCTCTAGCCTCTTGACCTCCTCGATGGAGGACGCGTTCGCAATCGCCAACATGATCTTGGCCTTCTGCTCCTCGGAGGGCCCCGCCTTGAGCAGCGGCGGCGGCGCCGCCGACTGCTGCTGCTGCTGCTGCCGCGCGCCGGAGCCGCTCGTGCCCGGCCCGCGCATGGGCGCTGGCTTGCGGCTTTTCCTGTGGGCTGCCTCGGCGGCCGCGCGCTCGGCGCCGCGCACGCGCTTGAAGTCGAGCGTGCGCAGCTTGGGCAGAAGCGCGATGACATACGCGCGGTACCCCTCCGCCTTCGTCACCGGGTTGTCCACGAGCGACAGCGACGTGAGGCCCGCGAGCTGCCCGAGCGGCTCAAGCTGAGTGAGCGTGGCGAGGTGGTTGTTGGTAAGTACGAGCGTCTTGAGCGACGGGAGCGTCTTACTGAGCCCCTCTGAGATGCGCGTGACCCGGTTGTTGTTGAGCAGCAGCTGCGTGAGACGCGGCAGCACCGCCATGCATTCGACCTTGAGGATCTCATTGTCCGAGAGGTCGAGCGAGTCAAACTGGTCCTGCGTGGCTGCAAGATTCTCCATGACGGCGATCTTGTTGCCGCGCAGGTCGAGCTCGCGGTCCTTGAGCGGGTTGAGGAAGGCTGGAGAGCGCGCGATGACCTCGGCCGTGAGGCGCATGACGTGCGCGAGGTCGGGAACACGTCCGGTGTTAACGTGTAGGTGTGAGTGTGAATAACTTTTGCGCCGTACCGGCACATCGCGCAATGTTCCGTTCCGTGTCAAATGTAGAAGGCGGCCCTCAAGGCCAGACGCCAGATGCACACCCGGGCTCCCCGAAGTCGTGGTGATCTGGTGGGAAAAACACACGGGCGAGACGCACAGATGACTGCTGTTCTGCTGCCTCGCGCAGTTCCCGGCCCTCAACCAAGGTGGGCTGCTGGCTCGCAGCCCCCAACTGCTGCCGGCTGCACGATTTGAAGCATGTCAAACGGGAGCACGGCCATAGCTCCCTTGTCCACCACACCGAAGCGGCGCAGGCGCTCGATGAGGGTGGCTACGATGACCTTGTCGCGGTAATTGGCCTGGTGAATGTTACCTGACGTGACGTAGGTCTGCATCCAGCCACCAAGGCTGGGCTGTGCGTGAATGAAGCGGTTGACAGCCACCAGCCCATCGTGCACGTGCTGCGCCTGAGGGGCACAGACGAACCGCTCGGGCATCAAGCGATCACGAGAACGAGGACGCAGACAGCTTCAAGGCCTGATGGCCGATCAAGGGGACTGGGCACTGGGCACGGCTGGACCTGGTAGCAGCAGGGATCGGCTTCGTGGAGCACTTGCGCCTGAGATCGTCCCACCTCGAGCGCTGCGAGCACGTACATGCACACGAACGAGCAGGTCTGGTAAAACGGGCGCACCGGGCGCTGCTCGAAATCCGCCGCAACCTGTGAGCACAAAAGGACGGGACGGGTGAGTGTGAACACACAAGGAGGGCGGGTGAGTGTGAACACAAAAGGACGGGATGGCTGAGCTCGGACAGCTGACCTCGGGTAGGTCGGGAACAAAGTTTGGGTAGAGCGTGGTCGGCCACTTGGGCACTGACCCTGCGATGGGGATGCTGAGCTTGATTCGCGGATCGACCGCCGCCGTCACAGTGGTCGTCCAGCCGCCGCCAGAGAGGCCAACCAGGACGACGTGCTTGTAGCCCAGCACGTTGACGGCATAATTCACAGATAAGATGACTGGCTCTATGAAGAAGCGGAGAGGGAAGTCGCCCTTGAGCTCCCACTGCTCGAACCATTCGTGGTGACTCGAGGTCTCATAGGGAGTGTTGCCGTTGCAGCCATACAGGGGCATAAAGAACTCAAACACATCGTATCCGAGCTGGTTGAAGTGATCCACCACGCCGTCGTAATTGGGAGTGCACTTGTTCGTCTCGTGGCCATTGTGGTAGAAGACCACGGTGTCGCCTCGCGCGGTAGGGACGATAGCTGGACCGGGCATGCTCGGGCCGTCCTGGGGCCAGTTTCGGGGCGCTCGCCCGCTCGTGTTCAGAGTATGATAGACGGTGGAGTTGAGAGTTATGAAAGGCGTCTCAATCGTCCACACCAACGCCGTCATATTGTTGCTCCACGAATTGCCCGAGACGTCGCCAACCCCGTCCCCAGGTCCAGGGAAGCCGTGCATGGCATAGTTAGGCATCGGCACCACGTAGTCGGGATTGCTCCGTGAAGGTAGGGAGCTCGCGTTGAACAACGCGTGAATCAGATTCTGCCGGCAGGCGAGCCATGCTGAGATATTGCCGCCCGTGCAGTCCGGCAGCAATGGATCTTGCATCGCCGCGACAAGGAAACTCATATGCACTAGCGATCCCACGATCATCCTGCCGATGATTCTGTGTGCCGATCACCGCGGCACTTCCGACGATATTCCTAAAGGACCGTTGTCGCACGTCAAGTCAACTCAAGTCTGACACGGCGCTCTCGATGAGCCAGCGGCAAAATGTGGAGGCACTTGCTCTTGCGTTCCTGTGACGAAACGCTACTTCAAAATCGGGCTTCGTCAAGGAAAAACAAGCACCGAGAGCGATGATGAGAACGCAAGTGCTGGCAGCTGGGCTCACGTGCATCGTCGCCGCCATGATCCTCGTGCGCCGTCGTCGACGCCGCCGCACGGCTCGTGGCTTTCACGACAGGCCTGCAGAGACCGATCTCGTCGAATTGCGGTCACTCTCTCGGGCGTTGGGATGCACGATCATGGCCAAGTGCGAGCACCAGCATCCGGGCGGATCTGTGAAAGACCGCGCAGCGCACGCGTTGATTCAGGCGGCCATCGAGTCTGGCGAGCTCCAGCCTGGCGGTACAATCGTGCAGGCCACAGGCGGCAACACGGGCATTTCTCTGGCCATGATCGCCAAAGCCAAGGGCTACCGATGCCATTTAACGATCCCCGAGAACATCAGCAACGATAAGAAGGAGCTGCTCCGGATCCTGGGGGCCACCGTCACGGAGTGCCCGTGCGTGCCCTTTGCCGACCCACGCTCCTACTGCTCGCGGGCCCACGCGATCGCCAAGGCCACCAAGGGCGCCGTGTTGCCCGACCAATTCGAGCACGTCGCCAATGCAAAGGCCCACTATACCACGACGGGACCCGAGCTCTGGCGGCAGTGCGGGCAGGCACTGGACGGCTTCGTATGTGCGGCCGGCACAGGCGGTACGATTGCTGGCGTCTCGCGCTTCCTCAAGTCGGCCCACAGTGCCTGCGCCACCTTCCTCATCGATCCGACCGGCTCCGGCCTCAAGTGCTTCGTGGAGACCGGACAATTTGCATCGTCCGGTTCGTGTTTCATCGACGGCATTGGGATCAGCCGTCGGACGGCCAACTTTGGCACCGCTGTCGTGGATGGAGCCTTTCGCGGCGACGATCGCGAGGCGATCGAGATGGCCTACTACCTGCTGCGGAACGAAGGACTGTTTGTTGGACCTTCGGCGGCGCTCAACGTGGTGGGCGCGGTCAAGCTCGCCCGCAAGCTCGGGCCAGGGAGCCGAGTGGCGACCGTGCTCTGCGACGGCGGCGAACGGTATCGCGCCACCACGTTCAACGCGGAGTGGCTTGCGAGCAAGGGCCTGACGCCCAAATGCCAGGGGGATGATCTCTCCTTCGTCAAGGAGGACCCACGCCACACCTTTGAGCTGAGCCACGAGATGTGGTCTCGCGTCATCTCCGATCTCGTGCGCAATCTCCCACGCGAGTGGCGAGGCACCACGTTCAACAACTCGAACCTGCTAGGGCGTGAAGGCTTCGCGTGCCGGCTGCATGATCTGCTGACGCGCCGAGCCTTCTCCGGCGAGCCGTTGGTCAGCGAGGATCTCGTCGATCTCGGTCAAGCGGAGGATTACCTTCGCGTAGCTTCGAACGTCACCACCACGCTCGAGGCCATCCACGCGCGCCAGTCGGGCCTGGGCGTCTCCCGCGTCTTCAGCTTCCCTTCGGCGCTCCGGATGCCCATCGCGGCCGTCGTGCTCGCCACGGACAGGGCTGCGGCTGTGCGCGTCTACATTGGCGACGGCCCACCGCCGTTCACGCCAGAGCAGGAGCGAATGCTCGCACACGTCGGATGTGCACTCATCATCTCGCGCGGCGGGCCGCCGGCCACGCGTCAACGAGAGAGGCTGGCCCAGGAGGACGACGACAAGTCGGTCGTGCTCTGCGTCCCGTCCGCCCTCCCCGACCGAGGCATCTACAACCTGCGGCGGGCGCCTCCGAGCGCCGTCGACGGCATCGTCGGCGACGGCATGCTGCTCATTTTGGACGAAAATCGGATCCGGCCTTCCGACATCCTCGTCGTCCGCAAGCGTCTCTGCACGCCGATGACGACGCCGGTCGCCATTCAGCGGCTCGAGCAGCTCGCATCAGGACGTGTGCGCGTCGCCGCCGACGCCGACGCGCCACCTCCCCAATCGGAGCTTGACGCATTCAACGCCCATCTGCAGGAATTGTCGGGCACGAGCGTGGATGCCGACACCCCCCCAGTGTGCTACACCGCGGGCCTCTCGGCGCTCAGTGCGCTCTGGATTGCACTCATCGCCGGCGGCGGCGCAGACGTAGTCATGAGCTCCACAGCATACGGGGGCAGCTCGCAGGTGACTGACATCCTCGCCGCGCGAGCGCCATCGAAGCTGCGTAAGCACACGTTTGAGGTGAGCGGCTGCTCGCAGATTGTCGACACGGTGCGCGGCGCGCTCAACGGACTGCTTCAGCGTGCCTCCCACCATGATGGTGGCTCCACGGGATCCACAACGGTCCTCCCGAGATCCTCCCGAGATCGAGATCCTCACGAGATCCTGAACGGCTCCACAACGGTCCTCTTCGTCGAAGCGCCCACGAATCCAGATATGAAGGTACCCGACCTGCCCACGCTCGCAACGATGCTGGCCCAGCACGCGGCGGCGACAGGCGCTCGTCCGCTGCTGCTCGTCGACACGACGCTGGCTCCGATGTCGAGAGTGATGGCGAAGGCGAGGAGTGCAGCCCCAGATCTGCCCGTGATGGTACTACTCTCCATGTCCAAGAGCGTCTCGCGCGGGTTGACTACTGCGGGGGCTCTGGTCGCCAACCACGCCCCTGACGCTGCCGCGCTTCTCAGCCGCGCGCGAGATGTGGGCGAGATGCTCGAGACGATGGCGACCGACGACCAGATCCGGCGCCTTGTCGACAACCACGTGGGTACGGAGGAGCGTTGCGCGAAGGCGTACCGGGTTGCCATGGCAGTCGGCGCGCACCTGAGGGCGACCGTGAGAGAACATTGCGGCGCAACCATGGGATTGTCTACCGTGAGCGCCGAGGCTGCGAGTAACGGCTACGCCTCCACAACGATCTCGTTCAATCTGCCGCCCCCCAAAGGAACGTCGGAGCAGCAAGCGGCTGCTCTCGCGCAACGCTTTGTCGACGAGCTCTGCCTCGACAAGGCTCGCTTCAAGCCTTGCGTGTCATTTGGTCAGGATAACGGGCTCGTCTACTGCACCGTCCCAGCCACCTCCACCCAGGGCGCCATCAAAGCCGAGGATAAGGCGAAGCAAGAGGTTGGTGGCGTGCAGCTCGTGCGCCTCTCCTTCCCTCCATCGCTCGACGAGGAGGCAGCTTGCCAGACAGTGACGAGGGCAGTTCGCGCGTGCTACCCAACTGCAGCGTGACTTGAGCGTGCCTCGAACAGCCGGTGCCGAAACGTGGTGTGGGGTTATTGGCGTTTTTGACGTGTGGCGTTATTGGCGTCCGGGGTCCGGGGCTTCTTGCTTCCCTTTCGCGGGAAAAACTCGCATGCGGACCCGGGCGGATGAGCGTCGTCGGTTACGCGTCGGTCGTTTCATTTGTTGTTTTTCGCGCGTTGCGCGCGTACTAGCTAATACGGGGCTTTTATTGTTCCGGCCGGCGGTTGCTCGGGTAGGGGGTTGCGGCCGTGCGCGCCCGCGCCCCCCGGCGGCGGCGCGTCTCTCGCCCGCTCCGGGCGGCGGCCGGCGCGTTCGATCCGTCAATAAAATAATTTCACCCAACATGGGCGCACTCGCGCGCTGCGTTTTCGGCTTTAGCCTTTACGTTACATACTGTACGCAATAACGGGATGTGGTCCATCCGCGAGAACTCTCAGGCTCAGCCCATGTGCCACACACTCCTACGACACAACGCTCGTAGGACACCAAACGAGGTCAAGCATCGATCCGCTCCCAAGCCAACACAGCGAAGTCCAGCCACGGGACAGTTCTAGTTCGAAGAGACGTCGTGCGGCGAGACGGTCATTTGACCTCACTTGCTCATTGACGAAGCACGGCTGGGCTGGTGCAGACATTCCACCGCTTGGAAATGCCCGACCCCGCCGCTCTCTTCTCGTTGAGCGGCATGCCATCCACCGCATGCCCTGACCCTTAATTGGTCTTCTTCTCGCTCGCTAGGCGCTCGGCGAGCTCTTTGCGCACGAAGGCGCGGCCGAAGAGCTTGAGGACCTCGTCGATCAGGATGACCGGCACCGACCAGGCGATGACGAGGATCCAGTCGTTCTTCGTGAGGGGCACGATCGAGAACATGGCGGCGAAGGCTGGCACGTAGATGATAGCGTAGGTGGTGATCATCGAGATGACGATCGCGAGGAGGAGGTAGGGGTTGACCCACGGCGGCATCGACAGGAGGGAGCCATCCTCGGAGATCGCGTTCATGGCGTTGAACATCTCGATGACCACGAGCACCGCGAGCGACATGGTCGAGGCCGTCTTCTTGCCAGCGGCCCGGAAGTAATCACACGGAGTGGCCGAGAGGTCGGGTCCACCGTGTGCGACCCAAGGCTTGAAGTCGGGTTTGAAACCCTTAAACTCGGTGCACTTGCCCCAATGGGCCAGCTCGGAGTAGTTGACCAGCGGATGGTGGTACTCGGACCAGTCGTACCACACGTACCAGTAGACGAAGATGCCAACAGTGGCGATGCCGACGTAGGTGCCGACGATCATGTAGCGGAAGAAGACCCATGGCGTGATCAGCTGGTCGTCGGCGCGCCGTGGCGGGCGCGACATGATGTCGGCGTCGGGCGGGTTGAAGCCGAGCGCCGTCGCGGGCGGACCATCGGTCACAAGGTTGACCCAGAGCAGCTGAACCGGGATGAGGCCCTCGGGGAGGCCAAGGAGGGCGGTCAGGAAGATGGACGCCACCTCGCCGATGTTGGACGAGATGAGGTAGCGAATGAAGGCCTTCATGTTGGAGTAGATGGAGCGACCCTCCTCAATGGCGGCGACGATGGTCGCGAAGTTGTCGTCGGCGAGCACCATGTCGGCCGCCTCTTTGGCCACCTCCGTGCCGGAGATGCCCATCGCGATGCCGATGGCCGCCTGCTTGAGGGCGGGCGCGTCGTTGACGCCGTCGCCGGTCATCGCAGGGACCTCGCCTGCTGTGCGAAGCATCTTGACCAGCGCCTGCTTGTCGCGCGGCTCGGTGCGCGAGAAGACCATGTTCTTGTGCGTCAAGGTCAGCAGCTTGACCCGCTCCTCCTCGGCGAGGTTGAAGAAGTCGGCACCCGTGAAGGAGCGGTTTGCGATGTCCTCGCCCGCCTTGAAGATGCCGATCTCGCGCGCAATCGCCTCCGCCGTCGGCTGCGTGTCGCCGGTGATCATCACGACGCGAATGCCCGCCGTCTCGCACGCGGCGATGGCGGGGGGCACCTCGGGACGCGCGGGGTCCTTGATGCCGGCCACGCCCACAAACGTCATGCCCTGCTCGACATTGATGAACGTGGACGGGTCGACGAGCATCTTATGTGCGGGGTGTGAGTCGCCATCGTACGTGGCGAGCTCACCAACCTCGTCCTTGAAGGCAAGGCCGATGCAGCGCAGCGGGCGGGCGGCCATCTCCGACACTGTCGCCAGGATGGCCTTGCGATCAGCCGGCTTCAACTCGACGACCTCGCCACTCTTCAGGCGCACGTGCGAGCACCGCTCGATGACGCGCTCGGGAGCGCCCTTGACGAAGAGCTTGTTGGCGCCAGCACCCGCCCCGCTGGTGGGGCGGGTGCGCTTGGGCGAGTTGCGTGGGTTCTTTCCAGACGAGACCGCGTCGCCGGCCGGGGCGGGGGCGAAGCCGCAAAGGGTCGACATGGACTTGCGATCGCGGGAGAACTCGAGGGTGGCCTGGTGCGGATAGAGTTTCATCCAGTGCTCATTGGCGGCGGAGCACGCCTCGGCGGGATCGGTGGGCTTGGGCACGCCGTCGAGGCCAATCTTCTCGACGAGCACCTTGAGCGCCGCCTCGGTCGGCTCACCCACGCGCTCATACTTGGTCTCGGCCGCATTGTACCGAATCACCGCTTGGTTGCAGAGCGCGCAGACCTTGGCGACCTCGGCGAGCTCGGCCGGCGTGAACGTGCCGCTGAGCTCGCCCTGGGGAGCATACGACGTGCCGGTGACGGCAAGCTCGGTCAGCTTGCCCGCCTTCGTGTCCGGGTAGGCGAGCGACACGACGGTCATCTGGTTGGTCGTGAGAGTACCGGTCTTGTCGGAGCAGATGACGGTGGTGCAGCCGAGGGTCTCGACCGACGGGAGCTTGCGGATGATGGCGTTGCGCTTGACCATCTTCCGAGTACCGAGGGCGAGGCAGAGGGTGATGACGGCGGGGAGGCCCTCGGGAATGGCGGCGACACCGAGCGCGACAGCGATCTTGAGGTAGTAGATCAGCCCCTTCCAAAAGCCGCCATGGACGGGATCCGAAAACTGGCGGAAGTTCATGACCCAGACAGCGATGCAAATGTAGAAGATCACCTTGGCGAGGAGCTCACCGAAGGCATCGATCTTCTGGCCGAGCGGCGTCTTCTCCTCGTCTTCCGCTGCCTTCTGCACGTTCGCCTGGATCTTTCCGATCTCGGTGCGCATGCCCGTCGCGGTCACGACGGCAATGCAGTTGCCGTTGGAGACCGTGGTGCCAGAGAACATCATATTCTTCTTGTCCTGGATACGCGCCTCTTCGGCCACCGCCTCCGTCGTCTTCATCACCGTCTCAGACTCGCCCGTGAGCGAGCCCTCGTCGGTACGGACTGAGGTCGTCTTGAGCTTCATCACACGCACATCCGCTGGCACCTTGTCGCCGACGTTGATGTTCACAACGTCGCCGGGGACGAGCTCGGCGGCAGGAAGCTCGGGGATGAGGGCGCCGTCGCGGATGCACTGGCACGTGCACTCCTGCAGGCGCTTGAGGGCCTCAAGCGCATTCTCCGCATTGTGCTCCTGCCACACACCGACGACCGCATTAAGCACGAGGATGAGCAGGATGACGAACGGCTCGACGAACGCCTCGAGGCCCTCGTGGTCCTCGAAGAAGGCGAGGACGAAGGAGAGGGTGGCGGCGCCAAGCAGGATCTTGACGAGCAGGTCGTCGAACTGCTGCAGCACCAGCTTCCACAGCGGCGTGCCCTCCTCCTGCTCGAGTTCGTTGGAGCCGTACTCGGCCCTGAGCTTCTCGACCTGCGTAGAGCTCAGGCCCTTGGCGAGTGTGACGTTGTGCGACGCGAGCACAGCGTCCGTGTCCTGCGACCAGCTTGGCATCTCTCAGGCGCTTCTGCTGTGCTAGATGCGGGGCGGCGAGTGCTTCTCGACGGAAGTGACGTGGCGAGCTCGAAGGAATCCCAAAGCGCCTGTTTCCAAGAATCATGAGACGTGAGAACATGTTTGTATGCTCGGTCGATGCCACGTGTCCACGGGCCCCTCACAATCCATCCCGTCCACACATGGACCATCTCCTGGCCGTCCCCCCCATCACGCGCTGTTACCTTCTTGGCGCCATCATAGTCACGGCCTCGTGCTCACTCGAGCTTGTCTCACCCTTTGCTCTTTACTTCAACCTTCGGCTCGTCGTGTTCCAAGGGCAGCTGTGGCGGCTCTTCACCAACTTCTTCTTCTTCGGGGCGCTAGGCGTGGATTTCCTCTTCCACATGTTCTTCCTTGTGCGTTACTGCCGGCTCCTCGAGGAGGGCTCCTTCCGAGGCCGCTCATGCGACTTTGCGCTCATGCTCCTCTTCGGCGGCGCCGCCATGTGCACCGCGTCCGCCTTCATCTCGGCGCCACCCTTTCTTGGCTCGTCACTCGCATTCATGATGGTCTACGTTTGGGCGCGCCGCAACGCCGACATGCGCATGTCCTTTCTCGGGCTGTTCAACTTCCGCGCGCCCTTCCTGCCATGGGTCTTGCTCGGTTTCTCTGTGCTCCTTGGCAACTCGCCATCTGTGGATGTGATGGGCATCGCCGTTGGTCACCTGTACTTCTTCATGGACGACGTGTTTCCACACACGCGCGGCGGGCGCGGCTGCCGGCCACTGAGATCCCCCGCCTGGCTTCTGCGCTTGGCCCGCAGTTAGGCTTTTAGGAGATAGGCTTTCTCAGACTACGCCCGGTACGTGGCGGTAACGCGCGCGGCACATACGACATAGGGATAGGCCCCGCACCCCCCTTTCGGACTGTACGGCGTCTCGTTGTCAATTGGGCGTTGTGCAAGCGTACCTCCGAGTATACTCCGAAAGATATAGAACCTCCGAATGATATAGTAACTCTACAGAGCAACTGCCAACTCCGTTGTCCGTAGTACAGTGTACTTCTCATATCTCAATTTCGTCCCGCGCGGCCAGGATTCTCGACACTCGAGGGTCCGGCTCAACCCCCATTCCTGCGGGCTCGTGTCTGGCACAGGCAGCCAGCGGCTCCCCCGCGGCCTGTACCTCGAACGAGAGCTGGGGCACGGACGCCACCCACGTGCGCAACGGCCCATCAATGGGTGGGTGCCTACGGCCCGCATCCGCTCCATGCCCCGATGCCCCCACTGCCCCCAAAGGCCCCCGCTGCGCAGCCGTCGTCGTAAGTCGTCGTACCGTCGTCGTGGCGTCTGCAAGAGCCGCCTCCGTCTCAGCTACTACTCAGCTACGTCCACCGCCGCAGTGGCGGCGACCTCCACCGCTGGCTCCGAAGATGTCTTCACCTGTGGCGCCCCGGGCGCCTCCTTGGCGGCCCCGCCCGCCGTCGACGCACCGACGTCCTCGACGTCCGCGCCCCCGGCCGCCACGAGCTCGGTGCTACTGTGGCATCCGATTGGAAGGATCACCGTTTTCACCCTCTCTGCAGCCAATGCCGCGGCCCAGCCATTCGGATAAGCCTCCCGCGCAGTCCGGCGTAGCGGTAGTAATAAGGGTCCCGGCCCATGAGAGGCAGCGAATGCCGCGTCGGATGACCTTCCAGCGGCAACGGCCTCGTGCCCTGCATGAGGAATGTACGCCCCCACGGCAGCCAGAGTTCCGCTGAGAGCTGGAGCCCTGCCCGAGCCAGTGACGCCACGACGCGGGCCTCTTTCTCCGGATCCTCCACCTCCACCCGATCCACGCTTCCGCCGCGTGGTAGCTCCTCGGTCTCGACCAAGGAGAAGCGCGTCGCGTCCGTGCCCTCGAGCACTCTGTCCTCGGCGCCCTCGACGTCCAGCGAGAAGTAGTGAAAGTGCTCCGTGGCAAAGCCGTGTGCCGCCATGATGGCATTCATTGGCTGGCAGGGCACCTGCACAATGCCCCTGCCGTCATCTCCTAACCGGTGCGAATTGCTGAACCTTTTCATGAACGACGGCAGCATGATGTCAGGGCGGCCGGACACGAGGCCGCCATGCTTCGTGAACGGCACAGTGTGGGTCTCGTTGCACACGGAGGAGTGGACCATCACGGAGCGCCGGCCGCTGCGTGTCCGCATGAGCTCAAAGTTTGTTGGGCTGCCCTCGATAAGCAGCCCTGTCCAATTGAAGCACATCTCAAGCATGTACGTGTTGCTGCCTGTGACGCCATCGGCCGCGCCCATCTCGATAAAGAGCCCTCCACGCCCCCGTTGTCCAACTGCGTGCAATAAGGTGGGCAGCAGGAGCAGGTCCTCGCCCATTCCCGCACGACTTTCTTTCAACGCGCATTCCACATCATGAAAAACCGCTGGTGGATAGAGGTTGTCACGGGCGTGCCATCGCTCCGTGCTCAGCTGCTCCGGCGGCCCCGTCAGGAGCTGGATCTTATATCCCAGGAGTTGTGCGATGGCTTGGACGTGGCTGACATTGTGAGTGCGCCTAATGTCCATGAGCGCCAAAGCTGGAGTCCCCTACGAGCCCGTGTCAAACAGCTCCTCAAAATGCAGGGCAGTTAAGTCAGTTTAGTCAGTCTAGTTAGTTTTCACTTAGATACATGCAAACAGTGTGTGGGTATCTATCCCTTGCGGCGCCGTTTCGGCGCGTAACTCTGCGTGCCCAGTGCACGCCTTCGTTCACACTGAACACAACCACACCTAACGGCGAGCTCGAGCTCAGCTCACGAACTCAGCGTTTGGATAGTAGTTGTGTTCGAAACAACACAACATCTCCCAATTACGACTTAGCTGCCTTTGCCATAACTTTGCCACGCGTTTCCCCCAACGAAGTTTACAACGAAGTAGAAAAGTAGATTATGTCGGTTGGCAGCACCCAGAGGCGCTTTTCAATGGGCGAATGAGCGGCGATGCGCTTTTCACAATGCGTACCAAGGGTCTCTCGGGATCGAATTGCGAATATATGGAATATGCGATCATGATATGCATTTGGCCATTTGCCTGCCCTATTAAGCCGTACCGTACTGTAGTACGACTGCTACTCTTGGGAACTTATGTGACTCTGCGATCGAGCTTTTTAATCTGAGGCAGTTTCTAATCTGTGAGGCAGCACTGGCAGGTGGCAGCGCCCCCTTGCCCGGCGCCGCCCTCGCGGGGCACTCAATCGGGCACCCACACGTTGGCTCGAAAGAGGGCGCCCTGGCGCGTCTCCGGCCATCGGGCTGGTCCCGCCACGTGGACGGCGTAGCTCGGGTGCGGCGCGAGCGCGTGATGGACTTGCTGCTCGGTGAGGCACCGGCGTAGCGTCAGACCCTTCACATCGGTCATTGCACTCTCGCCGCTCACAAAGAGCTGCCCGGACTCCTCGGTGCCGGGCGGCGCGCAATCGAGGATCGAGTGCGCTGCCCCTGCCGCCGACGTGATCGTCACGCGGTTGCCATTGAGCTCGAGATTAGCTTGCCCATCGCCCGCGTATGTGCCCGGTGCGAGCGTCACGACCGCGTGCTTGTCGGAATACGGATCGAGTTGCCGCCCGCTTAGGTGCTGCCAGCATTGGAGCGCGAGGGCTTGCCGGAGCGTCGCGCACGGCGCGGCCGCGTGCCCGCATCCCTCCGCGTCCGTCCCATTGGGCGCCACCAGAAATTCCAATTGCGCCGCGGCGGGGAGAGGCGGCGCCGGCCCGCGCAGCGTGCACCGGGGCCCAAAGTAGCCTGGAAAGCATTCGCAGCGGCCCCCGGCGACGCAGACGCCGCGTTCGCACGCGACCGTCGCACAGTCGCCCTCGTCGTTCAGCGGCGCCGCGAGCGTCGCCCCCCCACCTATGCGCATCTCCGCCAGCTCGGGGGGGTAGAAGTCTAATTCCCCACACTCGGCCACGTGAGCTTGCACTATTGGGCCGATGCCCCACGTGCGCGCGATCGACTCGAGCCAGCAGCGGACCACGTGCGCGCTGAGCACACGCCCGCTCGGCGCGGCGCAGCTTGCCGCCGCGTCCGTCGGGGGCTGCGCGTGCACGAGGCTCCCTGGCACGTGAAGACCCTCGACTTCCCACTCGCCGGAGCGGTTGGTCAGCAGCGCCGCGCCCAGGTCGCCGTCGCAAAAGGGACCGGCGCGCTCGCCGGGGCGCGCGCTGAGCTCGGCTTGGAGCAGCTGGCGGCTCGCCACCTGCCACACGCGCGCTGCGCTCGAGCGTCGCACGCCGCCGCCCGAGCCAGACAGCGATAGTTGGAACTCGGCGCGCTGGTCGAAGCCCGGGTGTGCGCCGAAGCCGACAGCCAAGGGTGCGAGGCCGATGGTGGCCGGTACGCTCGCGAGGTGCACGGGCGGCACGCACGGCAGCTCGCCGTGCGCGCAGCTCGGGTCCAGCTCGAGCAGCGCCACGTCCCAGCCCTCACCGCACAGTGCCCGGGTGCACACGGCTGGGACCGCCCACCATGCCGTGAGCCGCACGGCGATGCGCGTGACACGCGCGACGACGAGGCCCGCCCGAGCGTCGGCGCCGCCGATGAGCCGCACCGACGACGCGTCCACAAGCGTGCCGTTGCACTCGCCGCGCACGCACGCCCTCTGCTCGTCCAGCGTGAGCGCCAGCGAGCGCATGAAGCACGAGGCAATGGAGAGGGCGAGGCGTGCGCTGATGTAAACGGCGCCGCATCGACGACGGCCATCAATTTGCACTACGACGACGGCGTCCAGATCGTGCGCGAGGAAGGGCCCGGGCACGCCGATGCCCGCTAGCAAGGGCGATAGCATCTCGTTTCCCAGGCGGACCTTTTCTCCCGAGTGCACCTGTGAATGTTGGTTGTTGCCACAAACGCACGGCGCGAAAGCAATTCTGCCAAAGAATGGTTCGGCTTCGAAGACATTTCCGCTTGGTGCAATTGTGGCGCCAAACACACAGAGATTTTCCACCGGCCATGATGATCCTCGGTGGACGCCGTGCCAAAGCACACGTTGCCTTGGCAATGAGCCTCAGTGTCGCCAAGAGACGACAATGAGCCTCAGTCACGAGATCGAGTACACCGTCACGAAAGCGACCGACGAGGTGGAGGGCCACACGGCAAGCTCACTCGCGACTGGCTCGCGCGGCGGCTGGCTCGCCCACTCCACCTTTGGCACGGCGTACATCGACGTCTCCTTTGGCACCGAGTTCTCCATACACAGCATGACGCTAGTGGCAGTCGGCTGCTCGCGGCTGGTGGTGACACTCAAGTCGCGCAAGGGCGAGCGCGACAATTGGATGGGCGGCAGCGCCGCTCTGCGCGGGGCGGGTGCCACGCAGACTGGCTCAGTGGTGTACGACGGCTTGCTGCCGGGCGAGGAGTGCAAAAAGTACCTCGCGGCGCGCAACACCGGCGACGGGCTGAAGGCGGTCGCGTCGCAGGAGGAGTGGGCAGGCATGCGCATCTCGCTCACGCCCGCCACCGGGCACGAGACCTTTGGGCTCAAGAAGCTCACCATCGACCGTCAGCCAACCAAATCCGAAGTCGAGGCGCGCCGCGCTGCGATCGCGAAGCAAGCAGCGGAGACGGCCCAGAAGGCGGCGGCGACGGCGGCAGCGACGGCAGCGGCGGCCTCTGCCCCCGCTTTCGCGTCGACCTCCGTCCCTCTGCCGCCGGCTATGCGCCCGCCAATGAACGCGAGCGCGCAGGCGGGCGGCGTGGGCGGCCTGAGACGATCAGCGTGCGCGTGCGGCAAGCCGGGATGCAACGGATGCGGCGGCGAGGGCAAGGTGCGCTGCAAAGCGCACTCGCTCCTGACCTGCCTCAAGATCTCGAAGAAGAATCGCCCGTTTTGGGCATGCCCCCTCGTACGCAAGCCGGGCAGCCTGCCGTCGGGCGAGGCGTGCGGCTGGGTGTGCTGGTGCGACGAGGCGATCGGACACGTGGCGACGGTTGAGAAGGTCGTCGAGCTGCCCGAGGAAGAGGACGAGCAGCGCGCTAGCGCGCCCTTCCCCGCCGCCGCTGCCACGAAGCCAACGAGCGCGCCGGTCAGCTCCACGGCCGCCTGTGCACCACTTGCTGCCTCCGCCTCCGCCTCCGCCAGCAGCAGCGGCAGCGGCGGCGGTACGCGGCACGCGGCGGTCACCATGGAGGCAGTCTTGTCGTCGTACCAGGCGAAGCTGCAGGCAATGAGCGTCAAGGAGCTCAAGGCAGAGGGCACGAAGCGTAACGTCGACCTGAGCGGATGCCTCGAGAAGAGCGATCTGGTCGTGCACCTCAGCGCCGCGTATGCCACGGCCAAAGCCGATAAGCTCGCGGCGTATGCCGCAGCCAAGGCTGAGAAGCGAGCTCTCGAGGCGAAGGCGGCGGAGGCGAAGGCGAAGGCGAAGGCGGCGGAGGCGAAGGCGGCGGAAGTGGCGCGAGAGGGGGGCAGCGCAAGCGGAGGCTCGTCCAAATTAGGGTCGTCCATGGCCGCCGCCTCCTCGTCCGGGGCCGCCTCCTCGTCGTCGCCCCTCACCCAGCCGGCGATGCCCAAGACGGCGAGTCGCGGGGGCAGCGCTCTGTGCAAGCGCTCCCACGCCGCGTCGACCTCCACCGACGGCGCCGGCAGCTGGAGCAGCGGCGGGGCGGCGGCGGGCGCTCGCGGAGCCGCGGACGGCGCCGGCGCATCGTCATCGTCGTCCAAGCGCCCCACGCCCCCGCCGCCGTCATCCGCCACCTCCGCCTCGGCGTCGTCGTCGTCGCGCAAGGCGGATGCTTGGCTCGGAGTGGCAGAGAAGAGCTCTGGTGATGAGGATGAAGACGATGAGGACGAAGAGGACGAGGCGGCTGCGGCGGCATCTGCCTTGCGACGGCGGACGTGGGCCGCCGCAGATGCCGTGGGCGGCGGGCGCGCGGCACGCGCCAGCAAGGCGAGTGGCAGCACGCGTGGCGTCAGCGCCCGAGGCGGCGCCGGCGTCGACGTCGGCGGCGCGGACATGTGGCGCGACAAGCGCGGCAACATCGTCGCCCCGCCCGCTGGGCTCGCGGGTGGTTCCGAAGACGACCCAATGGCCATCGACGAGGGCGACGAGGACACGGCGGCGGCGGCGGCAGCCGAGGCGCGTCGACGTGCGCAGCAGGAGGCCGCCGAGCGAGCAGCCGAGGAGGCAGCTGATGACAGCGTGACTGAGGAGGAGGACGACAAGGACGAGGCGGAGAGCGCGCGGCAGCCGGCGCCGCTGCTGTGGCCGCCCGGGCTGACTCGATGCCCCTTTGACGTGCGCTGCCCGCTGCGACCGCACGGCTGCCTGCGCGGCAACCCCACACATCTACTCAAGGAGTCCCACACCGTCGAGCACGTACGGCGCCAAGCGCGCAAGGTGGACTGGGCCCATCCTTTTGGACCGCTCTACCGGCTCGTCAGGGATGCCGGCCTGCCGCACGCGCACTGCACCACGAAGGACGCATGCCTGCGGGCGCTCGACACGGCGCTTGACGCCTTTGAGGTGGCGGGCGCTCGACACGGCGTGCCGTCGGCAACCGCGGGGGACTACGCAGCGATGGCGCCAGAGCCGGTCGACTGACGCGAGGCTCCGCGGGGGCCCGCCAGCCGCGTTCCCAAGAGAGCAGCGGTGCTGACGGCTCTCGCGATGTTGTGGGGCCGCCCGTGGGGCGCGTCGGCCGTCGGGGTTAGAGCGCCGTTAACGGCGCGTTACGTCTTGTCTCGCATTTGTGCTGTGTAGGTCTCGTCTCGTCCGTCTGACGAGTGACGTCTCCGGTCGCTCTAGTTCGTTCGCGAGGCCGTCCGCATCGGTCCCATCTGGTGCATGCCGCTGCGCTAAGGTTGAAGGTAAATACATAAATCGCGGTGACACTAAGCGCGCTGGGCCGCGCTCTGCAAATATGGTATATGCTAACGTAACCATGACGGCTATACGTACGAACCGCGTCGCGATCGCGTGTGAGAAAATTGTGTGCTGCACGCCCGTTGAACTGTGTGCACATGTACGTATTTCGGCGGCATGTACTCACCGCAGCGCTCACCACAGCTGCTGGCGCGGCGTCGAGCCGACGATGTAGGTTTTGGGGTTCTGGGCGCTCCTGAGCTTGAGGGCGGGCGACATGCGCTCTTCGCCTTCAAGCTCTTTAGCCTGAACAACGGCGGCGGCGATCTCATGCGGCGTCCACCGCCGCGTCTCGCCGTCCCCCCCAAAGTACTCGCGCGCATCCGGCATCTTCCGCCGCAGACATTCCTTGGCGCGCGCCTCCATGAACGCAAGCTGCTTCGGGCGCGGGTCGAGCATGGGAAAGCACTGGAAGAGAGTGTGCGAGGGCGGCGCCTCGAGCATCATTTTTTGCGCCAAATCGTAGTACGCGTTCGCCGCCTCGAAGTGGCCGAGGTGGTGGCAGCACGTCGCGAGGTTGTGCATGATGCATGCGTGCGTGTCCGCGTCGATGACGCGCACACCACCTGAGACGCGGCTGGCGGCATCGATGTACGCGAGAGCGTCGATCATCTCCTCGAGAGCGTGCATCCACCATTGCGCCTTGCCGTAGATGAGGCCATGCGCGAGGCTCTTTTCGAGGGCCTCCTCATTCTTGCCCACGAAGTAGTTGATGCGCGAGACGATGGTGCTCCGCAAGGTCTCCTCAGTGAAGACTATCGGGCTCTCCTGGATGAGCAACGGCGCCGACGGTGGCTTTATTACGATGTTGAGTTTCGGGGGCGAAGGACGGTCCATGGAGCCGCAGCTGAGTGCAGGTACACCGTCTGCCGGTGCCGGGTGGAGGGCTCGCTGCAGGGTGCAGGTGCGCACAAGCTGCACCAAATAAAGTTTTTTGAAAATGTGTGCGGAGCCTTAGCTCCAAGAGTGTATGGACACCAACGACAGGAGCGCGCCGCTACGGGCGCACACGGCGGGGAGCCGCCAAAAACCCCAAAGGGGTTAGGGCCAGCGCCGGGGGCAACAGTAGCGCATCGCGTGGTGTGAACAAAGGGGGCGCCGGAACCTCCGAGCCCGCCTTCTCACCCCTTGGCGCGAATCGCAAAACATGGCGATCGCATCCTCACGCACCCCGCTCGCACACACGCTCAAGCTCACGCAATAAAACATGCCGATCAC
>ENA-UOXO01000115-UOXO01000115.1-mixed-culture-metagenome-genome-assembly--contig:-NODE-115-length-55879-cov-7.552773_pt1 | contig 55879 bp, 47 predicted proteins | sample MGYA00238162_ERZ761640 | MGnify/ENA primary metagenome ERZ761640 (study PRJEB28914, sample SAMN08778297) | mixed culture metagenome | isolation source: Freshwater growth medium | place: USA...
GCCAGTGCTAGCTTTGCGTACCGTCACTTATTGCACTGAAAACGAGGAGACCCCTGGTCACGGTGCGCAGCGAAACGCGCAACCAGTTTGGCGTTGTGCTGCAGGTGGCCACGGTGCGCATCGTGGTGCCACGCAGACCCGAGGCGAACCAGGCGGCCGGCGCATGACCGCCGCTGCCGCCGCGCTCGACCCGCGCACGCGCCTGCTGCTGGAGTCGCCCATTGCACCCACGCTGCTGCGCCTGGGCGCGCCCAACGTGCTGGTGATGCTGGCGCAAGCCGCCGTGGGCCTGATCGAAACCTATTTCGTTGGAAAGCTGGGCACCGACGCGCTGGCAGGCATGGCGCTGGTGTTCCCGGTAGTCATGCTGATGCAGATGACATCGGCCGGGGCCATGGGCGGCGGCATTGCGTCGGCCATCGCCCGGGCGCTGGGCGCCCGACGGCGGGCCGATGCCGATGCGCTGGTGCTGCACGCGCTGGTGATTGCAGCAGTGTTTGCGCTGGTCTTCACGGTGGCGGTGGTGGGAGGAGGGCGCTGGTTGTACACCCGCATGGGCGGCACCGGCGGCGCGCTGGATGCTGCGCTGGTCTACTCCCACTGGGTGTTTGGCGGGGCGCTGCTGGTGTGGGTGTTCAACACGCTGTCGGCGGTGATCCGTGGCACCGGCAACATGGCCCTGCCTGCGTACGTGACGGTGCTGGGCGCCGTGGTGCTGTTGCCGCTGTCGCCACTGCTGATTTTTGGCTGGGGTCCGCTGCCCAGCATGGGCATTGCCGGTGGCGCACTGGCGTTGCTGCTGTATTACGCGGCGGGCAGCGCCGTGCTGGCGGCGTACCTGTGGTCGCCGCGCAGCTTGTTGCGGCCGTCGCTCGCGGACATCCGGTACCGGTGGGCGCTGTTTGCCGACATCCTGCGTGTCGGGCTGGTGGGCACCGTGTCCACGGTGGCAACCAACCTCGCCATTGGCATCACCACGGCGCTGGTCGGCGCGTTTGGCACGGCGGCCATCGCGGGCTACGGTACCGCTTCGCGGCTTGAATATCTGCTGGTGCCGCTGGTGTTTGGCCTGGGCGCACCGCTGGTCGCCATGGTGGGCACCTGCATTGGCGCCGGCCAGCGCGAGCGGGCACTGCGCGCCACCTGGATCGGCGCGGGTATCGCGTTTGCAATGACCGAGGCGATTGGCCTGTGGGCAGCGGCGTACCCTGCCGCCTGGCTGTCGCTGTTCAACACCGAGCCCGCGATGATTGAGGCGGGCTCGCAGTACCTGCGCATCGTGGGGCCGTGGTACGGGTTCTTTGGCCTGGGCCTGGTGCTGTACTTTGCGTCGCAAGGGGCAGGGCGCCTGCTGTGGCCCGTGGTGGGCAACATCGTGCGCCTGGCGGTGGCCGTGGCGGGTGGTGCGCTGGCCCTGCAGTGGGGCAGCGGCATGGCCGGCGTGTTTGCGGCGCAGGCCGCCGCCATGGTGGTCTACGGCCTGGTCAACGCCTGGGCAATCGCGGGCGGCGCATGGTTTGGCCCGGTGGGCTGGCCACGCGGCATGGCGGGGCAGCTGCGGCGCACTGCACAAGGCTGATTGGTGATCAAAATGGCTCCTGGCGCCTTATTTATAAGCATTTAATGCTATATGTTTAGGAGCAAACTACCGGGTTAGACCGGGACGGTGTAGTTCAGCGTCATGCGCCCGCCATCCACCGTCACGATCTCGCCTGTCACATAGCTCGCAGCGTCGCTTGCCAGCCACGCCACCACATCGGCAATTTCCGATGGCTCGCCCAGCCGCTTCATGGGCGTGCGGCTCATGATCTTGTGCTTGGCCTCGTCGCTGGTCAGCACTGCCTTGGCGGCCAGCTCGGTGGCAATGGTGCCGGGCGCCACGGCGTTCACGCGGATGTTCCTGTCGGCCAGCGCCAGCGCCATCACGCGGGTGAGCTGGTTGATGCCGCCTTTGCTCACGTTGTAGCTGGAGATGTTGGGGATGGCCAGCACCCCGTTCACCGAGCTCATGTTGACGATGGAGCCGCCGCCGGACGCAACCATGGCGCGTGCCACCGCCTGGCCCACCAGGAATGAGCCCTTGAGGTTGACGCGCAGCACGGCGTCAAAGTCAGCCTCGGTCACATCCAGAAAATCCGCCGCGCGGAAGATACCGGCGTTGTTCACCAGCACGTCGATACGGCCGTATGTCGCCAGCGCACGCGCCACCAGCGCATCCACCTGCGCCTTGTCGCCAACGTCGCAGCGCACGTAGGTGGCGCCTAGCTCCGCAGCCAACGCCTCGCCGCGCGCATCGTCGAGGTCTGCAATGACCACCCTGGCGTCTTCCGCGGCAAACCGGCGCACGCAGGCCTCGCCAATGCCTTGGGCGCCGCCGGTGACGACACAGACACGGCCGTCATGGCCGAAGTGGATGGCACGGGAGGATGCGCGGTGGGAAAGGTTTGGGGTATTCATGGGTTGGATCGTAGCGGCTGATGCCGGCCCGGACGTTTTCGAATCGGCCTTATTTGCTAGATACGATGTATATTATGTTAAATATTCAAGGCCGACAGCCGAAGCTCCATCCGTTGAGCAACGCTTGGCAAAGCGCATGGGAGCCGTTGGGCGGTCATGCAGGTTCGCCCTGTCGCGCCGCAGTCCAATGGTGGGAAAGCTTTTGTGGCGTCTCGGGAGTGCCGAACACAAAGCCCTGCAGCTCATCCACGCCCAGTTCCTCCAGCAGCCGCGCCTGCTCGTCCGTCTCGATGCCTTCGGCGAGCACACGCTTGTCCAGCGCCCTGGCAAGTGCAACGATGGCCGTTGCAATCGCGAGTGCCGGACGGTCCGTCCCGAAGCCGTGCACGAAACTCTTGTCGATCTTGAGGGTGTCAAACGGAAGACGGCTGAGGTACTGCAGGGACGAATAACCGACCCCGAAGTCGTCCAGCGAAATCGATACCCCGTCTGCCCGCAGCAACGCGAGCCGCGCTGCGGCAGTGTCAAAGTCCTGAACGAGTGCGCCTTCCGTGATCTCGAGCTCAAGTTCGCCTGGACTCACCGCAAACTCCACCATCAGCGAGCGCAGTTCATTAGGAAAGGCATCGTGCGCAAGCTGCAGCGGTGACAGGTTGACGGAAACACTACGGATCGGCACCTGCGCATCGCCACGCCATTGCGCCAGCTGTGCGAGCGCATTGCGAAGCACCCACTGGCCGAGTTCCAGAATAAAGCCCGACTCCTCTGCCAGCGGAATGAAGATATCGGGCGGGATGAGCCCTTTTTGAGGGTGATCCCAGCGCAACAGGGCCTCCACAGAGCCCAGGTGGCGGCTACCGGAATCCACGCGCGGCTGGTAGACCACGTACATCTGCTGCCGATCCAGCGATTTGCGCAGGTCCTCCCGCATGGAAAGGCGATCGGTCAGTTCAGTTGCCAGCGAATACTCGAACTCAACGAGCATGTTCCGGCCCGCCGCCTTGGCCGTGTACATGGCGGTATCCGCATGCTTGAGCAGCTCATCGTGGCTGGTGCCATGCTCCGGATACAGGGCCAGGCCCAGGCTTGCCGTCACCGACAGGGTTCGGGGAGGCACGTGGAACGGCGCCCTGAGCGCCTGCATGATGGCCTCGGCATCGGCACGCAGCTCGCCCGGCTTCTCTCGCCTGAGCACAAAAACGAACTCGTCACCGCCAGGCCGGGCCATGGCAAACGCATGCTCTCCTATGCAGACGCGCAGGCGTTGAGCGACCTCCTTGAGCGTCTTGTCCCCCACGTCATGCCCGTACGCATCGTTGATTTCCTTGAAACCGTCAAGGTCCATGTACACCACGGCAAACCCCTGCGCCAACGCATCCTCGGGGTCTGCGGGGCTGGCGTGCCTCTCGGCCAGGAGACTGATCGCCTCGACGAGCCCGAACCGGTTGAGCAAACCGGTGAGGCTGTCCTGCACCGAGCGCCTCTGCAGTTCCTGCTCGTGTTCCTCGGCATGCAAGGCCACGGCAAGTCGCTGGCGGAAAGCTTCGATTTCACGCGCATCCGCCGAGCCCGCAGCTGGCGCCCGCTCGAAGCGAAACCAGACGCGCTGAGATCGGGTCTGTGCAATGCTCAGCTCGTGACATGCGCCGGGCAGGCTTTCGTGGTCGCCAGCAGCGGCCCCGCCAGGCCGACGGCCGAGCATGGATGGGGGCCACCCGGAACTCAGCCGCAACGCCCCATCGGGTGAGAGCGAGAGCACTGCTGGCTCTGCAGCGCCCACAGGCCATTGCACGATGCACACATGCCCTACGGACTGGCGCCTCTGCAGGTGCGTGAGCACCACGCAGGCGACCTCCCCAAAAGGTCGCTGCGCAATGATGGCCTGGTCCATCTGAGCAAGCAGCCTGAAGAGCTGCAGGTCGCGCCCCACCTCTTCGGTCATGGCATTGAACGAATCCGCCAGGTCAGTGAACTCGCTTCGGCTGCCCTCGATCACCACCCGCTGGGAAAAGTCGCCTTGCAGCACCGCCCGCGTACCTGATGTCAGCGCGTCAAGCGGGCGCGTCACCCTGCGCAACACCACGGAGCTGCTCACCACCGCGAGCAAGAAGGCAATTGCCGAAACGTTGCCAATCAGGGCCGCCAGGCTAAACGGCAGAAATCTCCGAACATCCGGCTGCAAGGATGCGGTAATTGTCCAGCTGGGGGCATCGAAATAAGGCTGGAAGAAAATCTCGCGTTCCATGCGAACCGAATGCGCGGCCTGCTCTCCTGGGCCCTGGCACACGGGCCGTGCAAAACCCTGTCCTGCTACGCAGAGCCGATGCGTGCCGGACTGCGTGTTCTCCCATATGTAGTCCGCCACGAAACGCGCCCGTATCGTTTCGCTTTCACGATAGACGGTAAGTTCCACCGCAGGAAAATCGTCCGCGGCCTCCAGTTGCAGCAAGCGAAGACTGCTTTTTTGCCCCGCCCTGCCCTGTATTTCCTGTGCGGGGAGCCTATCTATTGCTGCGAAAACCCTTGAAATACTCTCGCTTGGCTGGAGTGTTTTGCCGTCGCTGCCCGCAGCCTCGATGTGCGCCAGCAAAAGATTCTCGCCAGCGCGCAGCCGGTCGATGAGATGAATACTGACCGCCTTGGTGAGCTCACGGCTTAACTCTGCCGCCGACTGGCGCAAGACATATTCGCTCAGCTGGTACGCCAGCACCGACATCGCCCCCACCGGAAGCGCCACCAGCACGAAAAAAATAGCAAACAGCTTGCGCCCCACGCGGCTGTGCAAGATCGCGTGGGCCATACGCACCTGCATCAAAAATCCTGCGCCACCCCGATAAAGCCGCCGTTGTTCGCGCGAACAATATCGTCCCTGCTGGCAGCGGCAGTCAGTGGCTTTTGGCTCGCTTTGTCGGGTCCGTTGCTGTACAGGTCAAAGTCGCTGTTGAGTGGATTGAGAGACTTGTCTTTGCGCTTTTGACCCGTCGTCGCACCCTCCATGGAAAGGTATTGATACGGGGTGCCCCACGGGTCGGTTCTCACAGGTCCCAATTCATCCAGGCTGGTCGGGTAGCGATGTCTGACCAGGAAATACTTTTCCAGCGCAACGCTGTATTCCAGGATGTCTTTCTTGGCAGCGGAAATATTCGCTTTATTTCTGCTGTCCTGATAGGTCGGAATAGCAACCGCGATCAGAAGTCCGACCACGGTGACGACAATCAGTACTTCGAGCAAAGTCAGGCCCCGCATGGACTGACTGCGCCGTTGCCGCATGGTTGTCATGAATGATGCCTTTTCTGTCGCCAGCTATTCGTGAATTCACCCGATTGACATTGATTGGTAACAGGTATGGACAGTCAAAACACGCCCTTGTCTAACGTTTGGTTTCATCGCGCATCATAAACTTTTCGTAACGCTGACTGGTTGTGCTGATCCTCGGATGCCAGTTTCGGACCGCTGGCAACACGGACCCTGCCCCCATCGGTCAATGCGTCGAGAGCTCCGCCGTCACACCGGAAAATCGCTGATCTGGAATCGGCCGAGGGCGAAAAATGCTTGATTCGGGAAACCAAGCCCGAGTGCGCCGTTCAAAGGGCTGTCGTTCCCAGGACCAGCGGCGCACTCATGAGGAAGCGCCAACCGCGACCCGGGCAACCTGCAGGGACCCGGCCCACTCAAACGCCTCGTGGGTACTCAGAAACACGTGGCCCGCCAGGCTTTGCCCCAGCTCGGTAGTGCGCAGCCGGTCCCACACCGGGCCCTTCACTTCTGCCAGCAGCAGCCCGATACCGCGCTGACCCAGGCTGCGCTCCAGTTCGGTCAGCACGCCCAGCGCGGTCACATCCACTTGATTGACGGCTGAAAACACGAGCAGCACATGCCGTGCATCGGGCTGTTGCGCCAGCTGGGCCTCCACCGTGTCGTGCAGCACCCCGGCGTTGGCAAAAAACAGGCTCTCGTCAATTCGCAGGGCAACCAGCCCGGGCTGCGTTTGCACTGCGTGGCGAGTCACGTTGCGGAAGTGCTGCGTACCGGGCACCCGTCCGATCAACGCAATGTGCGGATGGCTGCTGCGCCACACCAGCGTGCCCAGTGACAGCGCCACGCCCACCAGGATGCCAGCCTCCACGCCAAAGCCGACGACACCGCCCGCAGTGGCCAGCAGCGCCAGCGCGTCGGCCTTGTCGTAGCGCCAGGCCTCGCGCAGGGTCTGCAGGTCAATCAGCGAGACCACCGCCACGATGATGGTGGCGGCCAGCACGGCATGGGGCAGGTAATGGAACAGGCCTGTGAACCCGGCCAGCACGACGGCCATCAGCGCCGCAGAGAGGACCCCGGCCAATGGCGTGTTCGCTCCTGCTGCAAAGTTGACGACCGACCGGGCAAAGCCGCCGGTGACCGGAAACCCGCCCGACAATGCACTTGCCACGTTGGCGGCGCCCAGCCCAAGCAGCTCGTGATCGGGCTTGATGCGCTGCTGGCGCCTGAGTGCCAGCGACTGCGCCACCGACACGCTCTCGACAAAGCCGACGAGGGAGATCAACAGCGCTGGCAGCCAAAGCTGTGACACTGCACCTACATCAACGGACGGCATGCCGATGGCGGGCAACCCCTGGGGCACTGCCCCCACCACGCTCACGCCGGAAGATGCGTCCAGCCGCATCCAGCCTACCAGCGCCGTCGATACCACCACGGCCAGCATCGGAGCAAGCTTGGCGAGCATATCCGCCGCCTTGCTGCCCAGCCCTGCCCTTGCCAGCCAGAGCGCCAGAAACCTGCGTGCCGCCCACAGAAACAGCACGCTGCCTCCGCCCAACGCCAGCGTGGTCAGGTTGGTGGACGGCAGGGCCTGCGCAAGGTTCACCAGCGAATCGAGCGCATGGGCCCCACCAGCCTTCACGCCCAGCAAGTGTCCGAGTTGACCGACGGCAATCAGGATGGCTGATCCCGAGATGAAACCGCTGATGACGGGATGGCTGAGAAAGTGCGCAAGAAACCCCAGGCGCAGGGCCCCAAACACCAGCAGCATGCCGCCTGAGAGCAGCGCCAGCAGCATGGCCAGCGCCACGTATTCCGGTGAGCCCGTCGCAGCCAGCGGCTGCAGCGCGCTGGCGGTCATGAGCGACGCCACCGCCACCGGCCCCACGGCCAGCGTCATGCTGGACCCCAGCAACGCATAGGCAACGATGGGCAAGATGCTGGCGTACAGGCCCATTTGCGGCGGCAGGCCAGCCAGCAAGGCGTAGGCCAGGCTTTGCGGGATCAGCATCACCGTGACGATCGCCCCAGCCACCATATCGCCCGCCAGCAGGGACCTGCGGTAGCCGCGCAACCATTCAGGCAGGATCTTCATGCGCGTCGATCGACCGGTTGACACGGCGGGTCAGTCCGGTGCCTGCGCCAGCCCGAAAAGCTGCGCCGAGCGTGCCCCGGACCGGCAGAACGCCAGGGTCATTCCCGCCGAGGCATGCAAGACATCGCGCATGGCACTGGCTTGTGCGACCGTGATGGAGCCGCTCACCACGGGCAGGTACACATAGCGCAGGCCCGCGGCCACGGCGGCGCGCTCCAGATCCGCGCTGGCAGGCTGCGCAGGCCCGCCCTCCCCGTCCGGCCGGTTGTTGATCACCGTGGTGAAGCCGCGTGCCGCCACCTCGGCGAAGTCGGCTTCGCCGAGTTGCGGTGACACCGCGAAAAGTGGCGTGAGACCAAGAATTTGCAGCGGCATGTCAGTGCGCTCCGGCCGCTTTGTTGCGCTGCCCGTTGCGCATCCGCTCGGCCCATTCAAAAATCCACATGCCCACCAGCATGGCGACCACGAAAACGATGGCTTTGGGCTGGCCCGCGCCCGCCGACACGATGGCCGGCCCCGGGCAGAAGCCGGCAATGCCCCAGCCGATGCCAAAGACCAGGCTGCCCAGCACCAGACGGCGGTCAATGTCGCGTGACGTGGGCAGGTGCATGGCGCCGCCCAAAAAGCTCTGCGTGCGCTTGCGGGCCACGGCAAATGCAAATACGCCCACGGCAATGGCGCCGCCCATGACGAACGCCAGGGAAGGGTCCCACAGCCCGGCCAGGTCGAGAAACCCGAGTACCTTGCCCGGGTCGGTCATGCCTGAAACGATCAGGCCCAGGCCGAAGATCAGGCCCACGATGAATTCAGAAATGCGGTGCTTCATGTCGATGCTCCAAAGTGCGTTGCGGGGTCAGGCCAACACGTGCCGGATGAGATAGACCGTGGCAAAACCAGCGCCCATGAAGGCGAGCGTTGCGACCAGAGAGCGCGGTGACATGCGCGAGAGCCCGCACACGCCATGGCCGCTGGTGCAACCCGACCCATAGCGGGTGCCCGCACCCACCAGCAGCCCGGCCAGCACCACCATGCCCCAGTCCGCATCGATGCGGGCCTGCACGGGGCCGGTCAGCAGCCAGTACAGCGCGGGCGCGGCCAGCATGCCCAGCACAAACGAGATGCGCCAGCCAACATCGCCGGAACGCGGGCGCAGCAGCCCGCCTACGATGCCGCTGATGCCCAGGATGCGGCCGTTGAGCAGGACAAAAAGCGCCGACGCCAGGCCAAGCAGCACACCGCCGGCAAGGGCCGCCCAGGGCGTGAAATGGTTCCAGTCGATCAACATGCGGGGTGCTCCTTCAGTGGGTTGGACATCGGTGCCTGTTCTGGCGCGCAGAACTGTTCAAACAGGGTGTTCATTACCGCCAGCGCCTGCGTGCTGGCAATCTGGTAGTAGATGTTCTTGCCGTCGCGGCGGGTGTTGACGAGACCTTCCTCACGCAGCACGCCCAGTTGCTGCGACAGCGTGGGCTGGCCGATGCCCACCAGTTCTTCCAGCTCACCCACCCGTTTTTCGCCCTGGCTGAGCTGGCACAGCAGGAGCAGGCGGTCCGGGTTGGAGAGCACTTTCATCAGCCGGCAGGCGCTGTCGGCTGAGCGGCGCAGGCTTTCAAGATCGATGGTGGTGTCTGGGAGCACAGGGTGCCTCCTTTTCAATTTAGCTGCCGATATTCTATTGACTAACAATCTATTAGTCAATAAACTATCTTCAGTGAAATCGAATCAGGAGAGCCCGCGTGACGAAACCTCAGATTGAAGCCTTCTTCGACGAAGCCACCTGGACCGTGAGCTACGTGGTGTACGACCAGCCCGGCGGGCACTGCGCCATCGTCGACTCGGTGCTGGACTACGACGCCAAGTCAGGCCGAACCAGCACGCGATCGGCCAGCCGACTGATCGAGTTCGTGCAGGGCCACAGCCTCACCGTCGAGTGGATTCTGGAAACCCATGCCCACGCGGACCACCTGTCGGCGGCGCACTACCTGCGCAAAAAACTGGGCGGCCGCATTGCCATTGGTGCCGGCATCACCCAGGTGCAGGATGTGTTCAAGGGCATCTTTCACCTGGAGCCCGAGTTCCGTCCTGACGGCAGCCAGTTTGACCAGCTGTTGCATGACGGCGAGGCCTTCCGCATCGGCCAGCTGAACGCACATGCCCTCGCAGTACCTGGCCACACCCCGGCCTGCATGGCTTATCAGGTGGAAGACACCGTGTTTGTGGGCGACACGCTTTTCATGCCCGACGTGGGCACGGCGCGCTGCGATTTCCCCGGCGGCAACGCCCACACGCTGTACCAGTCGGTGCGCCGGCTGCTGAGCCTGCCGCCTGACACGCGCCTTTTCATGTGCCACGACTACCCTCCCGCAGGCCGCGCGCCCGCGTGGGAGTGCACCGTGCAAGACCAGCGCGCGCACAACATCCACGTGCATGACGGCGTCAGCGAGGACGCTTTTGTAGCGCTGCGCCAGCGCCGGGACGCAACGCTTGACATGCCCGTGCTGATCCTCCCCTCGGTGCAGGTCAACATCCGCGCTGGCGAGCTGCCCCCCGCAGAAGCCAATGGCGTGAGCTATCTCAAGATCCCGCTCAACGCGCTGTGACACCCTGCGCCAAGGAAACCCGTTCATGAAAACCGCCCACGACCTCGTCGCCGCCGCCAAGGCCCGTATCACCGAAGTTGCCATCGACCAGGCCCCTGCCGCCATTCGTGCGGCCGATGTGCTCATCGACGTGCGTGAAGCGGACGAGTACCAGGCCGGCCACATCCCCGGCGCCATCCATGCGTCGCGCGGAATGCTGGAATTTCGCGTCAGCAGCACCCCGGCGCTTTCGCCGCGCGACCTGAAGCTGGTGCTGTACTGCAAGACCAGCGGGCGTGCTGCGCTGGCTGCCGCGGCGTTGCAGGACATGGGCTACCTGGACGTGCAGTCCATCGCAGGTGGCTTTGACGCCTGGGTGGCGGCAGGCCAGCCCGTAGCACTACCTGCCATGCCCGCTTTTGAGTGATTCAGTGCATTGCCGACCAGACTTCCCACCGTAGCGCCCTCCGGACATCCGTCCACCACAACCCAAGGAGTGAACATGAAAACCAATATCGGAACCCCGGACCGCCTGCTGCGCATCGTTGCAGGCCTTGTGCTGATTGCGCTGGCTGCCACCGGCACCGTGGGCTGGTGGGGCTGGCTGGGCGTGGTCCCGCTGGCCACGGGCCTGTTCCGTTTTTGCCCTGCCTACACGCTGCTGGGCATCAACACCTGCCCGCTAGAAAAGCCTGCCAGCAAATAGCCACATCCATCTCCAACAGGCCGGAACACACCCGCGCGGCGGCAGGCCGGCCTCTGCCAGCTGAGGAATTCCCATGAGCACATTCGACCACGCCACCCTGATCCACGGCATCAACGAAAGCCTGTCCACCTTCCGCAAGGCGCAGCCCGACGCCATGCGCGGATTTGCACAGCTGGCGCAGGCCTCCATGGCCGAAGGCGCGCTTGGCAGCAAGACCAAGGAACTGATTGCGCTGGCCATTGGCGTCACACAGCGCTGCTCGGGCTGCATCGGCTTTCACGTGAAGGCGCTGCAAAAGCTGGGCGCCACCCGCGCCGAAGTCGAGGAAATGCTGGCCGTGTGCGTGTACATGGGCGGCGGGCCTGCGCTGATGTACACCGCCGAGGCGCTCAAGGCCTGGGATGACATGGCGGCCGCTGCCGCCTGAAACCAACGCGCGGCCAGTGGGTGGTGGCGCACGCCCGGCTTGCGGCTTGGCGCCCTACGCGCAGACGGCTGACGTGGCTGCATCGGCCGATTCCACCGCCGTGCGGTGGCCACGCAGCCCCAGTTTGGCCAGCAGCTGCACGTCCGCCTCCACATCGGGGTTGCCTGTCACCAGCAGCTTGTCGCCGTAAAAAATCGAATTGGCCCCGGCCATGAAGCACAGTGCCTGCACCGCATCACCCAGCTGCTGGCGCCCGGCCGACAGCCGCACGCGCGCCTTGGGCATGGTGATACGGGCCACCGCAATCATGCGCACAAAGTCGAACGGATCGATGGGTTCGCTGTCGGCCAGCGGTGTGCCGGGCACGCGCACCAGGCTGTTGATGGGCACGGATTCCGGGTAGGGCTGCAGGTTGGCCAGTTGCGCAAGGAGGCCTGCGCGGTGCACCGGCGCCTCGCCCATGCCCACGATGCCGCCGCAGCACACACTGATGCCCGCCGCGCGCACATGTTGCAGGGTGTCCAGCCGGTCCTGGTACTGCCGGGTACTCACCACGTCGGTGTAGTACTCGGGGGCCGTGTCCAGGTTGTGGTTGTAGTAGTCCAGCCCCGCGTTCTTCAGGGCCTGCGCCTGGTGCGATTCGAGCATGCCCAGCGTGGCGCAGGTCTGCAGGCCCAGGCCCTTCACCGCGCCAATCAGCGCGCTGACTTTTTCAATGTCGCGGTCCTTGGGCGCACGCCAGGCTGCACCCATGCAAAAGCGGGTGGCGCCCGCATCCTTGGCGGCCTGTGCGGCGCGCACCACCTCATCGACTTCCATCAGCTTGTCGGCCTTCACGCCCGTGTCGAACTCGGCCGCCTGCGGGCAATAGCCGCAGTTTTCAGGGCAGCCGCCGGTCTTGACGGAAAGCAGGGTTGCAAGCTCGATGTCGCCGGCCGGCCAGTGCTGGCGGTGCACGGTCTGGGCTTCGAACAGCAAATCCATCAGCGGTTTGTCCAGCAGCGCCTGGATGGCGTCCACGCTCCACGGGCCTTGTGGGCTGGCAGTGGCTTGGCGTAGGTGCACTTGCACGTTTTGCACGAAAGGTGCTGGCAGCACAGGCTGGGCCGCGGGTACGGCACGTGGCGTGGAGGACATGGCGATCAATTCCCTTCAAGGCAGTCGCCCCACCGTGGCACGGAGCCACCCGAGGCTTAGGAGGTTGTTGCGCAACACCGCGCGTACGGCTAACCACGAATGGCTTAGCGCGGCGTGCAGCAAGTTGGGCGGATTCTGGACGAGAAAACAGCACAAAAGCACGCCACAGGGTCACAAAAGATGCCAAGAAAATCGAGGCAGCAACGTCCATCAAGTTCTGAACTTCTTGACAGCAGAAGGCGGCAGGTTGATTGAAGTTGCCGGCCCCATCGGGTCGCCCATTTCCTGGCGCTGTCAACAGCCCCGCTGGTGTGCTTATCTGCTCCCATCTGGCGCTCTGCGCAGCCCGGCATCGCCTGGAGATGGCCGATGTTGGTGCACTTCGGAGGCCGATCTTGCGCAACCATCAGCCCAGGGCGGCAATCACCTCGGACGGGGCCTGCACCAGCTCGATCAGCACGCCCTCGCCTGCAATCGGAAACTCGTCATTGCTCTTGGGGTGCAAAAAGGTGATGTCGTACCCCGCCGCGCCCTTGCGGATGCCACCGGGCGCAAACCTTACGCCCTGGGCCGTGAGCCATTCCACCGCCTTGGGCAAATCGTCGATCCACAGACCGATGTGGTTAAGCGGCGTGGTGTGTACGGCCGGTTTTTTGTCGATGTCCAGCGGCTGCATGAGGTCCACCTCCACCTTGTGGGCGCCCTGCCCCATGGCCAGGATGTCCTCGTCCACGTTTTCACGTTCGCTCTGGAAGGTGCCGGTCTGCGTGAGGCCCAGCATATCCACCCACAGCGTTTTCATGCGCTGCTTGTCGGTGCCGCCGATGGCGACTTGCTGGATGCCCAGGACTTTGAAAGGGCGTTGCGTGTGGGTCATGACTGCTCCTGAATGAATAGCTGCTCGCGCTTGCCAAACAAGCGCCAGAGGCCCAAAAAGCCTCAAAAAAGGGGCGCAAGGCACCTTTGGAATGCTGTGGTGACGATGGGCCGCTGCGGCTTCTCGCACGCACGGACGCGCTGGCAAATCACTGGAATTCCAGAATGATCTGGTCCACCGCCAGCGAATCGCCCTTGCCCGCGGTGATCTTGCCCACCACGCCGTCTTGCGCGGCAAAGAGGATGTTCTCCATCTTCATCGCCTCGATCACGGCCAGCTTTTCACCCGCCTGCACCTTCTGGCCGGGCTGCACCGCCACATCGACCAGCAGGCCCGGCATGGGCGAGAGCAGGAACTTGGACAAGTCTGGCGGTGCCTTGAAGGGCATCAACTTGTGCAGCTTGGCGCCCAGCGGTGACAGCACCAGTGCATCGACCTGCGTGCCGTTGTGCGCAATGCGCAGCGCCAGCGGGTTCTTGCCCACGCCGCGCTCCACCTGGGCGGTGAAGCCCTGGCCGTTGAAGGCACCCTGCACGCGGATCTGGCCCAGCGTGGCGTTGCTACTTATCTGATAGCTGCTATTGCCCACCAATACTGCGCTGGAGCCCGATTTGTCTTCAAAGTCAGACACCGTGACTTCATGGTGCTGGTTCTGCCCTTCAGCGCCCAGCGTCACCACCACAAACTGCTCACCCACCTTCACCTCATGCCCGGCCAGCTGGCCGCTGATGCCCGAGGCACGCGCACGGTAGCGGCGGTGCATGAAGGCAGCCAACGCCACCAGGAACAGCGGGTCGCTGTGCGGCACGTCTTCGGCATGGAAGCCCTTGCCGTAGTTTTCGGCGATGAAGCCGGTGTTGAAGTCGCCCGTCACGAACTTGGGGTGCGCGAGCAGCGCGGCCTGGAACGGGATGTTGCTGCTGATGCCGCGAATCACAAACCCGTTGAGCGCCGCACGCATCTTGGCAATCGCATCGTTGCGGTCCGTGCCGTGCACGATGAGCTTGGCGATCATCGAGTCGTAGTACATGGGGATCTCGCCGCCCTCGTACACGCCCGTGTCCACCCGCACGCCTAGCTTCTTGCCGGTGTCCGACTGGAACATGGTTTCCTCCGGCGGCTGAAAGCGCACCAGGCGGCCGGTGGACGGCAGGAAGTTGCGGAAAGGGTCCTCGGCGTTGATGCGGCACTCAATGGCCCAGCCGTCGCGCTTCACGTCGGCTTGCGTGAGGGGCAGCTTCTCGCCCGCCGCCACGCGGATCATCAGCTCCACCAGGTCCAGGCCGGTGATGCACTCCGTCACCGGGTGCTCCACCTGCAGGCGGGTGTTCATCTCCAGGAAGTAGAAGTCTTGGTCTTTGCCGACCACAAACTCCACCGTGCCTGCCGACTGGTACTTGACGGCCTTGGCCAGTTGCACCGCCTGCTCGCCCATGGCCTTGCGGGTGGCGTCGCTGATGAAGGGCGATGGCGCCTCTTCAATCACCTTCTGGTGGCGGCGCTGGATGGAGCACTCGCGCTCGTTCAGGTAAATCACATTGCCGTGGCTGTCGCCCAGCACCTGGATCTCGATGTGGCGCGGCTCCTGCACGAACTTCTCGATGAAGATGCGGTCGTCGCCAAAGCTGTTGCGAGCTTCGTTCTGGCAGCTAGCGAAGCCTTCAAACGCTTCCTTGTCGTTGAACGCCACGCGCAGACCCTTGCCGCCGCCCCCGGCCGAGGCCTTGATCATCACGGGGTAGCCAATGCTCTTGGCAATCTCCACCGCCTGCTCGGGGCCGCTGATCGCGTCGTTGTAGCCGGGGATGGTGTTGACCTTGGCCTCGTTGGCCAGCTTCTTGGACGCGATCTTGTCGCCCATGGCCGCAATCGAATGCGCCTTGGGGCCGATGAACGCAATGCCTTCATCCTCGCAGCGTTTGGCAAAGGCTTCGTTTTCAGAGAGGAAGCCATAGCCGGGGTGCACCGCCTGCGCACCGGTTTGCTTGCAGGCGGCAATGATTTTCTCGGATTGCAGATAGCTTTCGCGGCTGGGCGCGGGGCCAATGTTGACAGCCTCGTCAGCCAGCTTGACGTGTCGGGCTTCCTTGTCGGCGTCGGAATAGACGGCGACGGTGGCGATGCCCATTTTCTTGGCCGTTGCAATCACTCGGCAGGCGATTTCGCCACGGTTGGCGATCAGGATTTTGGTGAACATATGTTTGTCTCTTTCACTGAAGATCGTTGGAGGCGGCGGCCAGGCGACTGAGTCGCATCAGACCGTCCCATTCATCAAGAACCGGTGGATATTCCCGAGGGTCAAAAAAACCGACTTCTTCCAGCGTCCATTGCCCTCTGCCGAACTGGCAGGCATTGCATGCCGTTACAAAGTTGGGCTCGTCATTGGTTCCGCCCCGGCTGTGAGGGACGATGTGATCGAGGGAAGCACTGAGCGCCGCCAGCGCGGTGTGCTTGTCAGCATTACGCGCTCCCCACCGGGCTACGTCTGGCAAGCAGCGATGAAATCTGGCCCGCATGCTGCGGTCAATCACGCGAGTTCCGCAATACCTACACCGCCAACCGTCTCGGGCGTAGATAGCGCGTTCAGTGCTTGATGACGGCATGCGCTGGGCGCTACGCTCCAGCCCAGTGCCACTGCTAGGCATCATGGATTGCCAGTGAACTAGCGGGTTGACTGCACCTGTCACCAGCGCTGTGTATGCGCCGATGACAGGCATGTCAGCCTCGGAAACCAGCTGGCGCCCATTCAATGCATCACCTGCCAAAAGGCGGTCTGCGGCGGATGCCAGCAAATCGGCTGCAGTTGACAGCTGAGGTATCGGCGTCAAAAAACACCGCCGAGCAGGGGCATGGATCGGCAACATGATGATTTACAGCGGAATGTTTCCGTGTTTGCGCCAGGGGTTTTCCAGCTTCTTGTCCCGCAGCATCACCAGCGACCGGCAGATGCGCTTGCGCGTTTCGTGCGGCAGGATCACGTCGTCGATAAAGCCGCGTGCACCGGCCACAAACGGATTGGCAAAACGCTGCTTGTATTCGGCCTCGCGCGCGGCCAGCTTCACCGGGTCGTTCTTGTCTTCACGGAAGATGATTTCCACCGCGCCCTTGGCGCCCATCACCGCAATCTCGGCGTTGGGCCAGGCCAGGTTCACGTCGCCGCGCAGGTGCTTGGAGCTCATCACGTCATACGCACCGCCGTAGGCCTTGCGGGTGATGACGGTGATCTTGGGCACGGTGCACTCGGCATACGCGTACAGCAGCTTGGCGCCGTGCTTGATGATGCCGCCGTACTCCTGGCTGGTGCCGGGCATGAAGCCGGGCACATCCACAAACGTGACGACCGGGATGTTGAACGCATCGCAAAAGCGCACGAAGCGCGCGGCCTTGATGCTCGACTTGATGTCCAGGCAACCGGCCAGTACCAGCGGCTGGTTGGCCACGATGCCCACGGTCTGGCCTTCCATGCGGGCAAAGCCGATGAGGATGTTCTTGGCGTACTCGGGCTGCAGCTCAAAGAAATCCCCGTCGTCCACCGTCTTGAGGATCAGCTCCTTCATGTCGTACGGCTTGTTGGGGTTCTCGGGCACCAGGGTGTCCAGGCTCCGATCCATGCGGTCGGCCGGGTCGTTGCTCTTGCGGACGGGAGCCTTTTCGCGGTTGTTGAGCGGCAGGTAGTTGTACAGGCGGCGCAGCATCATCAGCGCCTCCACGTCGTTCTCAAACGCCATGTCGGCCACACCGCTCTTGGTGGTGTGGGTCACGGCGCCGCCCAGTTCTTCGGCGGTGACTTCTTCGTGCGTCACGGTCTTCACCACTTCGGGGCCGGTCACGAACATGTAGCTCGAATCCTTGACCATGAAGATGAAGTCCGTCATGGCAGGCGAGTACACGGCGCCGCCCGCGCTGGGGCCCATGATCATGCTGATCTGCGGAATCACGCCGCTGGCCAGCACGTTCTTCTGGAACACGTCGGCATAGCCGCCGAGGGACGCGACACCTTCCTGGATGCGTGCGCCGCCCGAATCGTTGAGTCCAATGACCGGAGCGCCGACCTTCATGGCCTGGTCCATCACCTTGCAGATCTTCTCGGCGTGCGTTTCGCTCAAGGCACCGCCGAACACGGTGAAGTCCTGGCTGAAGACAAAGACCAGACGGCCGTTGATCATGCCGTAGCCGGTCACCACGCCATCACCGGGGATCTTGTTGTCCTCCATGCCAAAGTCGGTGCAGCGGTGCTCGACAAACATGTCCCATTCTTCGAACGTGCCGTCGTCCAGCAGCAGCTCGATGCGCTCGCGCGCGGTGAGCTTGCCCTTGGCGTGCTGCGCATCAATGCGCTTTTGCCCGCCGCCCAGGCGTGCCAGCGCACGCTTTTTCTCCAGTTGCTCCAGGATGTCTTGCATGGTCGTCCTTTGGTGAATGGGGTTGTGTCTACTATTTATTTGATAGCTGCTGGCGCTTGTGCAGACTGCGCTAGAAGCAGATTTCGTGCTGCAGTCGATGCCGCAATGCGCCCTGCGGCCACGTCGGCCTGCATCTGCGGCAGCAGCTCTTTGACCTGCGGGTGCTGGCGAAACGCGAGCTTCAGGCCCGCGTCAATGCGCTCCCACATCCATGAAAGCGCCTGCTTTTCGCGCCGCGTGCCGATGCGGCCATTCGCCGTCTGCAACTGGCGAAACTGCGTGACCGCCGCCCAGAAGGCATCGACGCCCTGCCCGAGTAGCGCGCTGATCTGCACCACTTTCGGGTGCCACAGCGTTTCGTCGTGGTGCGCGTTTTCCGGGTTGCCGTGCTGGCTCAAGAGGCGCAGGCTCGACGTGATCTGCGCCTCGGCCCGCGTGGCGGCGTTCTTGTCGATGTCGGCCTTATTGATGACCACCAGGTCGGCAATCTCCATCACACCCTTCTTGATGGCCTGCAGGTCGTCGCCCGCGTTGGGCAACTGCATCAGCACGAACATGTCCGTCATGCCCGCCACCGCGATCTCGCTCTGGCCCACGCCCACGGTCTCGACGATGACCACGTCGTAGCCTGCTGCCTCGCAGACCAGCATGGCCTCGCGCGTTTTCTCTGCCACACCGCCCAGCGTGCCACTGGAGGGGCTGGGGCGGATGTAGGCTTTTTCGTGCACCGAGAGGTGTTCCATGCGTGTCTTGTCGCCCAGGATGGAGCCGCCCGAGACGGTGCTGGAGGGGTCGATGGTGAGCACGGCCACGCGGTGGCCCTGGGCAATGAGGTAAAGGCCCAACGCCTCAATGAAGGTGGACTTGCCCACTCCAGGCACGCCGCTGATGCCGAGGCGGAAGGATTTGCCGCTGTGCGGCAGGAGCGCGGTGAGCAGCTCATCGGCTTGCACCCGGTGGTCTGCCCGTGTCGACTCGAGCAAAGTGATCGCCTTGGACATGGCGCGGCGCTGCACGGCAGCATTGCCATGCAGCATGCCCTCCAGCAACGCGCCTGGGTTCACGCCACCGCCTTGCGAATCTGCTCCAGCACATCCTTGGCACTGGCGGGAATGGGTGTGCCGGGGCCGTACACGCCCTTCACGCCCGACTCGTACAAGAAGTCGTAGTCCTGCGCGGGGATCACCCCACCCACAAACACGATGATGTCGTCCGCACCCTGGTCCTTGAGCGACTGGATGATGGCGGGCACCAGCGTCTTGTGGCCTGCGGCCAGCGTGCTCACGCCCACGGCGTGCACGTCGTTTTCGATGGCCTGGCGGGCGCATTCCTCGGGGGTCTGGAACAGCGGGCCCATGTCCACGTCAAAGCCCAGGTCTGCAAACGCGGTGGCCACCACCTTGGCGCCCCGGTCGTGGCCGTCCTGGCCCAGTTTGGCGATCATTACGCGGGGGCGGCGGCCTTGTTCTTCGGCAAAGGCGTTGATTTCGGTCTTGAGTTTGTCCCAGCCTTCGGCCGAGTCATAGGCTGCTGCGTACACACCGGTCACCTTTTGCGTATCGGCGCGGTGGCGCCCGAACACCTTCTCCAGCGCGTCGGAAACCTCGCCCACCGTGGCGCGCAGGCGCACGGCGTTGATGGACAGCTCCAGCAGGTTGCCTTCGCCGCTTTCTGCTGCAGATGTGAGAGCATCCAGCGCTTGCTGTACCTTGGCTGCATCGCGATGGGCCCTGATTTTTGCCAGGCGTTCAATCTGCCCGTCGCGTACCTTCACGTTGTCGATCTGCAGGATGTCGACCGGGTCTTCCTTGGCCAGGCGGTACTTGTTGACGCCGACGATCACGTCCTTGCCGCTGTCGATGCGGGCCTGCTTTTCGGCGGCGGCGGCTTCGATCTTGAGCTTGGCCCAGCCGCTGTCCACTGCGGCGGTCATGCCGCCCATGGCTTCGACTTCTTCGATGATCTTCCAGGCGGCGTCGGCCATGTCCTGGGTCAGCTTTTCCATCATGTAGCTGCCGGCCCAGGGGTCGATCACATTGGTGATGTGGGTCTCTTCCTGGATGATCAGCTGCGTGTTGCGTGCAATGCGCGAACTGAATTCGGTGGGCAGCGCAATGGCTTCGTCAAAGCTGTTGGTGTGCAGGCTCTGCGTGCCGCCAAACACGGCCGCCATGGCCTCGATGGTGGTGCGCACCACGTTGTTGTAGGGGTCCTGCTCGGTCAGGCTCCAGCCGCTGGTCTGGCAGTGGGTGCGCAGCATCAGGCTCTTGGGGTTCTTGGCGCCGGTGGCTTTCATGATGCGGCACCACAGCAGGCGGGCCGCACGCATCTTGGCGACTTCAAGGTAGAAGTTCATGCCAATCGCCCAGAAGAACGACAGGCGCCCGGCGAACTCGTCCACATCCATGCCCTTGGCGATGGCGGTCTTCACATATTCCTTGCCGTCGGCCAGGGTGAAGGCGAGTTCGAGTGCCTGGTTGGCCCCGGCTTCCTGCATGTGGTAGCCGCTGATCGAGATCGAGTTGAACTTCGGCATGTTCTTGGCCGTGTACTCGATGATGTCGCCAATGATCTTCATCGACGGCTTGGGCGGGTAGATGTAGGTGTTGCGCACCATGAACTCTTTCAGAATGTCGTTCTGAATGGTTCCGGAGAGCTTGTCCTGGCTCACGCCCTGCTCTTCTGCCGCCACCACATAGCCCGCCAGCACGGGCAACACCGCGCCGTTCATGGTCATCGACACGGACACCTTGTCCAGCGGGATCTGGTCGAACAGGATCTTCATGTCCTCGACTGAATCGATCGCCACGCCCGCTTTGCCCACGTCGCCCGTCACGCGGGGATGATCGCTGTCATAACCACGGTGGGTGGCCAGGTCAAACGCGACCGACACACCCTGCCCGCCCGCAGCAAGGGCCTTGCGGTAGAAGGCGTTGGATTCCTCGGCGGTCGAAAAGCCTGCGTACTGGCGGATCGTCCAGGGCCGCACGGCATACATGGTGGCCTGGGGGCCGCGCAGGTAGGGCTCAAAGCCGGGCAGCGTGTTGGCATACGGCAGGCTGGCGGTGTCCTCGGCTGTGTACAGCGGCTTGACAGTGATGCCGTCGGGCGTGACCCAGTTCAGCGCGTTCACATCGCCACCGGGGGCGGACTTGGCAGCAGCCTTGGCCCATGCTTCCAGCGTAGAAGGAGCGAACTCGGGGGCGTTGTTGGCGGGGGTGTCACTCATGGCGAAGGCTTCTCCGAAGATGGCGTTAGTGCGTCGGGCACGACGCGCAAGCGATGTCTGCGCAGTGGCAGAAATGTCGCGGCGAGTTTACATCATTCATAATTATTGATTCAAAATATTCCACCCAGCTTACAATCCGATCCATGTCAGCCCTCACCCTCACCCCTCGCGCGCTTTATGAAGAAGTGGCGGAGCAATTGCGCCAGCGCATCTTCCGCCGCGAGCTGGAGCCTGGCAGCTGGATCGACGAGCTGAAGATTGCCGAAGAATTTGGCATCAGCCGCACCCCGCTGCGCGAGGCTTTGAAGGTGCTGGCCGCCGAAGGCCTGGTCACGATGAAGGTGCGGCGCGGCGCCTACGTGACGGAGATGAGCGAGAAAGACCTGCGCGACGTGTACCACCTGCTCAGCCTGCTGGAGAGCGACGCCGCAGGCGTGGTGGCCGAGCGCGCCACACCCGAGCAGCTGGCCGCGCTGAAGGCACTGCACGCCGAGCTGGAAGCGGCCGTGGGTGAGCGCGAGCAATTCTTCGCCGTCAACGAGCGCTTTCACATGCTGCTGCTGGAGCTGGCCGACAACCGCTGGCGCAGCCAGATGGTGGCCGACCTGCGCAAGGTCATGAAGCTCAACCGCCATAACTCGCTGTTCAAGGAAGGGCGGATCGCTGATTCGCTCAATGAGCACCGGGCCATCATGGCGGCCATGCAGGCCCGGGATGCCAAGCGCACCCGCAAGGCCATGCAGGCGCACTTTGCGCAGGGGTTGGTAGCGGCCACCTGAGCCGCAAACGCTCTGTCGCGCACTCCCGGCCACGGCGCCGGAATCGGGGGCAAACCGACACTCCGTGGCGTTCACATGCGCCCACCGTTCCGGATTCAGGAACGCACCATTTGCAACACAACCGGCCTGCGCCCGGGCCTGTGCGCGGTGTTCGGCGGGTAACATCCCTAGGGTTTTCACTGAGGCATGCGTGCCCTCTGGCCCGTGCCGCTACCGCAGAGCTTGATGACCCCTTTCCCGACCGACCTTGCCAGCGTGCACACGCTGCCGCAGCTGCTGGCCTACCGCGTCGCCAGCACGCCCGATTCAGCAGCCTACCGCTCTTACGACCCCGCATCCGCCGTCTGGGTCACGCTGACCTGGGCCGAAACCGCCCAACACGTCAACCGCTGGGCGCATGCGCTTTCTGCCATGCGCCTGCCGACCGCGGCGCGGGTTGCCATCTTGCTGCCCAACGGCATCCACGCCATGTGCGCGGACCAGTCGGTGCTGGCCGCGGGCTGTGTGCCGGTTCCGCTGCATGCCATCGATAACGCAGGGAGCATCGCCTACATCCTGGCGGACTGCGAAGCGTCGGTGCTGTTCGTCAGCACCCTGGCGCAGTGGCAAAGCATCAGCGCCACCGGTACTGTGTTTCCGGCTTTGCGCGCCGTCATCGTGACGGAGTCGGGTAGCGAGCCTGCACCGCCTGCACCGCCTGCGCCGCTGCAAGGCGGGCCCGTGGTGGGCAGCTTGGCGCAATGGTTGGCGGGCGCGGCCGACGCAGGCACTTCGCACGCCCGCGAGGAGCCCGTTGCAGACGACCTGGCGGCCATCGTCTACACATCCGGCACCACCGGCAAGCCCAAGGGCGTGATGCTGACGCACCGCAATGTGGTGAGCGATGTGAAGGCCGTGCTGGACCGGATTGCGCCCACGGTCGACGACGTGTTCCTGTCGTTCCTGCCGCTGTCCCACACCTTTGAACGCACGGGCGGCTATTACCTGCCCATGGCCGCGGGTAGCTGCGTGGCCTATGCGCGCTCGGTCGCGCTGCTGGCAGAAGACCTGAAAACCGTGCGCCCTACCGTGCTGGTATCGGTGCCGCGTATCTATGAACGCATCCACGCCCGGCTGCTGGAAAAGCTGTTGCCCAGCCCCTGGAAGATGCGCCTGTACGAGGCAGCCCAGGCCAAGGGCTGGGCGCGCTTTTGCGCCGCGCAGCGATTGCCCGCACCGCAGGCCGACCCGGCCCCAGCGGGCTGGGCGGGCGCCCTGCCCTGGCCCGTGCTGCGCGCACTGGTGGCCACGCCGCTGATGGCCCAGTTTGGTGGCCGCGTGCGCGTGGCGGTCAGCGGGGGCGCACCCCTGTCACCCACCATCGCCAGGTGCTTTCTGGGCCTGGGCTTGCCGCTGGTACAGGGCTACGGCATGACCGAGACATCACCCGTGGTGGCCGTGAACGCATTGGACGACAACGACCCGGCCTGCGTGGGCAAGGCCCTGCCCGGCATCGAGGTGCGCATCGGCGACAACCGCGAGCTACAGGTGCGCGGCGACATCGTGATGAAGGGCTACTGGAAGCGACCCGAAGACACCGCCAAGATCATCCAACCCGATGGCTGGCTGGGCACGGGGGATCAGGCCGACATCGTCAACGGCCGCATCTACATACGGGGCCGAATCAAGGAGATCATCGTCACCTCCACGGGCGAGAAGGTGCCCCCGGGGGACCTGGAGCTGGCCCTGCTGGCGGACCCGCTGCTGGAGCAGGCCTTCGTGATCGGCGAGACCCGGCCGTTCATCGCGTGCATTGCCGTGGTGCGCCGTGACGAGTGGCAGCGCCTGGCCGCGGATCTGGGCCTGAACGCCCATGACGCAGCCCACCTCAATCACCCCAGCGTGCACCGCGCCGTGCTGGCGCGCATGGAAAAGAACACCGCGACGTTGGCCCGCTACGCCGTGCCGCGCGCCGTACACCTGACGCTGGAGCCCTGGACCGTTGAAAACACGTTCATGACGCCCACGCTCAAGCTCAAGCGAAACAACCTCAACGCACATTTCGCGCAGGTCATCGAAGCCACCTACCAAAGGCATGCGGGGCGCTAGCTGCGCTGGGGCGCTCCCAATCAGGTCTCGAACTGGTGGGGGTTCTTTCCCTTGATGGGCGCGTAGAACGCCTTGATGGCGGCCATGTCCTGATCCACGTCGCCGGTGGTCTGGAACACGGGGCCCAGACCGCCCACCTTGCGGCCGTAGTCCACGTAGGCCAGCACGATGGGCACACCGGCCTCGCGTGCGATGTGGTAGCAGCCCGTCTTCCAGTGGCGCGTCTTTCCGCGGGTGCCCTCTGGGGGCACCACCAGCTGCATGGGGCCATCGGCATCCTTGAGCGCTTGGGCAGACATGGCGACCAGGTTGTTCGACTGGGAGCGGTTCACGGGGATGCCACCCAGCCAGCGCATCGCGCCTCCGAACGGCATGCGAAAGAGGCTGGCCTTGCCCATCCAGTACACCCGTAGCCGCAGCGAGAAGGCCAGCATCAGGGTGAACGGCAGGTCCCAGTTGCTGGTGTGCGGAGCCGCAATCAGCACGCTTTTTGCGGCATGGGCGGGGAGCTCGCCCTCCACCTTCCAGCCGGCCGCACGCAGGATCACCCGAGACAGGCCGCGCAGCATGGTGTTCACGACGGGCGTGTCGAAAATCGTCGAATGCATGGGATATGAGTGGCAGATGGACCAGAGCCACTGCAAAAAAGGATGGGGGAAACGGGGCGGTCGTCTGGAGAGGACCTTCAAGGTCTGCGCGAGCACCTCGCCTTGAAGCGGTACCGATGCGCAGCGCACCACAGGCGCCTCAACCCGCACTCCAGCCAGACGCGGGCAAGTATCGCCGAAACGTTTTGCTACAACCTGACTGCAGCCATAACCATCGCCGGTGTCCGGTCAGGCTGGTGGTTCGACCGAGAAGAAGTAAGACAACCGTTGCTGTGGGTTGATCCACTCCAGCACGTCGAGCGGTAGTGTTGACGGGCGAATGGCCTCGGCGATCTTCAGGTCGGCCTCGGTGTGAAGTTCGACGGTCGGCGCCTCGTCCTTGGGCATGTCTGGGGAATAGACGAGCACGCGGGGGCGCAGGCTGTCGGGGCCGGGCGCCACCACGAGCGCGAGCGAGCCGTCGGTCAGCTGCACCACGGTGCCCGGCGGATACACCCCGAGCAGCTTGATGAGCGAACTGAGCAGCGCAGGATCGAAGCGCGCCGACTCCAGCCGGAACATGCGGGCAAGCGCTTCGGCAGGCATGAGCGGCTCCTGGTCCGTAGCGTCGGGGGTGCACAGGTTGTCGTAGCGATTGGCAAGCGCAAGGATGGCAGCCGCACGACCCATGGTGCGTGTGGCGCGCGGCCAACCAGAGCCGTCTGCAGCCTCGTGGTGGTCGGCAATGGCGGCAAGCGCATCCTTGCTGAAAGCACCCGACTCGATGGCGAGCTGCACACTGAACATCACGTGCTGGCGCACATGGTCCTCTTCATGTTTTTTGCGCTTGCTGGTCTTGAAGAGCTGGAAAGGAATCTTGACCTTGCCTACGTCATGCGCCAGAGCCGCCATGGCGAGGTCGGACAGTTCGCGCTCGGTCAACCCTGCCTTTTTGCCCATGAGCATGCACAGCGTAAGAACGTTGAGCGCATGGAACTGCGGGCCCTGCTCCTTCTTGTCGCCCAGAAGATGCAAAAGCACCTCCTTGCCTTGGGCAATGCTTGCTGCCGTGTCCCTGGACAGGTCCTGCAGCAGGGCGCCAGCGGCCTTGGGCGATCGGTGCAGGGTCTGCAGCGCCTCGCGCGTCTTGCGGGCCGCATCTTCCCAGGCGCGGTCAGCGCGGGCAGCCGCATCACGCTGACGCAACCGCTTGTCACGCTTGGCATCCTCCAGGCGTTTGATTTCCGCCAGCAACTCTGCCTTCAGGGCAGCTTCCTGCGCTGCCTGCTGCGCCGCCAACTCTTCCGTGGTGGGCACATAAGCCCCGGGCTCCGCAGTGCTCTTGGCAGGAAAATAGAACAGCCGGCCCCGCGCATCCAGCGACTGGATAACCGCCACGTCCTTGGCGTGCTTGACCATGAGGCGGTTGGAGATGAAGGGATGCTCATCCCACCGGACGTTGAGCCACACATACAGGCCAGGTACCACCTGGCTTGGGTCAATGGCGACGGCCGCGCCAGGATTTTTCCACATGGTTTTTCGTCGTATCGTGTAACGATTTGTGATTGCTTCTGACTATACAGGCCGATGCCTATTTTGATGTGCGCTCGTTTGGACCATTGGAAAATATTTCCAATTTCATAGCATTGCGCTGGATGCTGCTGCGTCCTGGGCCCCAGTTTGCGTGGCTTCACCTGCTGCGCGAGGCACGACCTGGGATGCAGGACCGACACACCGTATCGATGGCCTGCGAAAATGCAGAGTCTGGAGCGCATGGCCGCAATAGGGCTTGCGCGCCAGCGCCCGACCCCGTTCCGCCCATGCCAGCCTACGTACCGCTGTGCCACTGGCAATGCGCCGCCTTCAAGATGACCACTGACTCTTTCAACCCGGGTAGCCAAAATCCATGGCGCATGTCCGTTGCCCCGATGATGGACTGGACAGACCGCCACTGCCGTTACTTTCACCGCCTGCTTACAAGCAAGACGCTTCTCTACACGGAGATGGTGAACGCGGGCGCCATCATTCATGGTGGCACCGAGCGGCATTTGCGGTTCAACGCTGAGGAGCACCCCGTGGCCCTGCAACTGGGCGGCAACGAGCCCGGGCCGCTGGCCGAGGCAGCCCGGCTGGGCGCGCAGTGGGGTTACGACGAGATCAATCTGAACTGCGGTTGCCCCAGCGACCGCGTGCAGCGGGGAGCCTTTGGTGCCAGCCTGATGAAGGCGCCGCAACTGGTGGCCGATTGCGTGAAGGCCATGAAGGACGTGGTCACAGTGCCGGTCACGGTGAAACATCGCATTGGGATCGACCAGAACGAAGACTATGCCTTTGTGCGCGATTTTGTGGGCACGGTGGCGGACGCTGGCTGTACGGTCTTCATCGTGCATGCGCGCAACGCATGGCTGCAGGGTTTATCGCCCAAGGAAAATCGCGACATCCCACCGCTGCGCTATGGGGTCGTACGGCAACTGAAAATGGACTTTCCGCACCTGGTATTCGCCATCAACGGTGGCATCCAGACGGATGCGGTGGTACAGGAGCAGCTGGCACTGCTGGACGGAGTCATGATCGGCCGCGAGGCCTACCACAACCCCTGGTGGCTGGCCCGGTGGGACGCGCTGTACTACGGTAGCCAGCCGTGCCACTTGACGCGCGAAGAAGTCGAGGAAGCCATGGTCGCCTACATGGAGCAGGAATCCGCCCGGTACGGCACCCCCTGGCCGCACATTGCCCGGCACATGCTGGGTTTGCGGCACAGCCTGCCGGGTGCGCGCATCTGGCGGCAGGTGTGGAGCAATCACCTGCTCAAGGACAGACCCGCCCGCGAAGTCCATGCACTGGCACAACAGTCCTATCTTGCCCACGCCGTGGACTCGCCAGAAACCCTGGCACCTGTGGGTACCGCCGCGGCATAGCCGCTGGCCGCAGAGGCCATGCTTTCGCGGCGTAGCCGCACAAACTCGGTAGCGACGTCAGGTGATGCCGGCAGTTCGGCGGTCGTAGAGGGGCAGGAGGCTATGCTGTGTCCATCTGCAAGGCCACCGCTTCGCGCCGGTCGCCCGCAGCCTGTCGGTGGTCGAAACCGGGCGACCGGTTCAGGCGGCGCCTTCCCACTTTTTCTTGCTGGACTGATTCATGCCTTCGCTGGATTTTGATGTCGAGGAATCACAATTTCGCCGCTTTTATGCCGAACAGCAGGCTGCGCTCGATCAGGCTTGCCGGCAGCTGACCCGCATCGTGGGCAAGGTGGTCGCCCATGCAGGCGGGGTGGACATTGCCAAAGTCGAAGGGAGGGTGAAGGACGTCGACGAGTGCATCCGGAAGTTCGTGCGCAAGTACCGCCCTGTGCTGGAAGAGCAGAACACGCCTTACGAGATCCGGCCGTTCATTACCGACCTGATTGGTGTGCGGGTGGTCTGCCTGTACGAGGATGAGCTGGAAAAGATTGCAGACATCGTACGCGGTCACTTTGCCGTGATCGATGTCACCGACAAGGCTTCGGCGGTGGAGAGCACCGAGGCGTCTTTTGGGTACAAGGGCCTGCATCTGGACTTGAAGCTCGCCACGCCAGACAAGGCGTCTCCCGAACATTCGCCGTGGGTCTACCTGCCGTTCGAATTGCAGGTCCGTACCATCATCCAGGATTCGTGGAGCGTGCTGGACCACCGTATCAAGTACAAGAAGTCCATTCCCGGGCAGCTCAAGCGGCGCATCAACGTGCTGTCAGCCCTGTTTGAACTGGCCGACCGCGAGTTCCGGCAGATCCGGGACGCCACAGCAGCCGAAATTCTGCAGGCGCCCGATGAAACGGCAGAAGCCCCTGACGAAGCAGGCCAGCAACTCGCCCCGGCCTCGGAACGATCCGCGGGTACGCCCAACAGCGAACTCAACGCCTTTACCTTCCTCAAGATTGCGACGCACTTTTTCAAGGACTTCGAGTTCGAGCCTTCCAAAGTGGATGGGTTCGTGGACGACATTCACGCGTGGTCACCCGGGATGACGCGGGCCCGGTTCAACACGCTCATGCGGGAAACCATTGCGGTGGTCAAGCGCTACAAGCAGCACTTCGAGGAGCAAAACCCGCAGGCGAGCTTCAACCCGTACACAGTGATGCGGCACTGTCTCTTTCTGCACGACAGGTCGGTTTTTCGGCCTGCGCTGCGCAATTCCGCACGCGAGGCTTTTTCTGCGTGGCTGTCTGAACAGGGAGAGCCCAAGGGGGCCTCCGCCAGCTGACAGTTTCCTGAGCATGGGCCGCTGACGCAGCGCTGAATTCAGCCATGTCGCGCTGGCGACTCGCCATTGGTGGTTCCACTCCATCCGTTCCTGTGCTTCTGCTGCTATATTGCACTGCAACATAACGGAGTTTCGCCCATGCTTTATCACATCTACGAAACCCAGCGCTCCCTGATGGAGCCTTTCACCGACTTTGCCCAGGCAGCTGCCAAGCTGTACAGCAACCCCTTGTCCCCGCTCAGCCAGAGCCCTCTGGCACAGCGGATGTCTGCCGGCTACGACCTGCTGTACCGCCTGGGCAAGGACTATGAAAAGCCGGCTTTCGGCATCACGTCGGTGGATGTGGACGGCGTCGGCGTGGCCATCCACGAGCGCATCGAGATGGACAAGCCGTTTTGCGAGCTCCGCCGCTTCAAGCGTTTCTCCGATGATCCTGCCACCCTGACCAAGCTCAAGACCCAGCCGGTGGTGCTGATCGTGGCTCCGCTGTCAGGCCACTACGCCACGCTGCTGCGCGACACGGTGCGGACGATGCTCAAGGACCACAAGGTCTACATCACCGACTGGAAAAACGCCCGCCTGGTGCCCTTGTCCGACGGTGAATTTCACCTGGACGACTATGTGAACTACGTGCAGGAGTTCATTCGCCATTTGCAAGGCGTGTATGGCAATTGCCATGTGATCAGCGTGTGCCAGCCCACCGTGCCGGTGCTGGCCGCCGTATCGCTGATGGCCAGCCGCGGCGAGACCACGCCACTGACGATGACCATGATGGGTGGCCCTATCGATGCGCGCAAGTCACCAACATCGGTCAACAACCTTGCCACGAACCGCAGCTTTGAATGGTTCGAGAACAACGTGATCTACCGCGTACCGCAGAACTTCCCGGGCGCGGGGCGGCGCGTGTACCCTGGCTTCCTCCAATACACCGGTTTTGTGGCGATGAACCCTGACCGGCATGCCACCAGCCACTACGATTACTTCAAGGACCTGATCAAGGGTGACGACGCGAGCGCCGAGGCCCACCGCAAGTTCTACGATGAGTACAACGCGGTCCTCGACATGGATGCGGACTATTACCTGGAAACCATCCAGACCGTTTTTCAGGACTACAAGCTGGTGCATGGCACCTGGGACGTTCGGTCACCCAAGGGCAAGATCGAGCGCGTGCGCCCACAGGACATCAAGACCACGGCACTGTTCACGGTGGAAGGCGAGCTCGACGATATCTCGGGCTCTGGCCAGACCAAGGCTGCACATGGCCTGTGCAGCGGCATCACGCACAAGGAGCAAAAGCACCTGGAAGCCAAGGGTGCAGGCCACTACGGCATTTTCAGTGGCCGCCGCTGGCGCGACGTGGTGTACCCGCAGGTGCGCGCATTCATCCTTTCGCACGATGCGCCCAAGGTAAAGGCACCCACAGCATTGCAAAACACGCCGGTATCCGTGTCTGAGCCCGCGACGGCGGACAAGGTCGTTGTTGCCAGGGCAGTTGCGGCTGCGCCTGGCAAGACTGCCACAGCCAAGAAAACGGCCGCAAAGCCAACAGCAAAGCCAGTAGCAAAACCCGCGGCCAAGCAGCCCGCCAGCAAGGCGGCGGTACCCCCCGCCAGCCCTGCTGCTGGCAAGGTAGCGACCCGCTGGGTGACGCCCGACGAAGCCGCAGCCCCTGTGACTGCCCCCGCTGTTGCAGCAGCCCCCAAGGCAGTGCAAGCAGCGCCCGCGGTAGCAGTCGTTTCGCCAGTGGCCGCCGCCCCGTCTGGCGCATCGGGCAAGCGCCGCGCCGCGGCCGGCAAGGCTTGACTGGGAGAGCCTCCGCCTCCCTTGCCCCAGTGGCACGGGAGGCTATGCCTTCCGTTTCACGGCTGGCAGAGCTCACTGGTCAGATCAACGCGGCCTTGCCGCAAACCCAGTGCACGCGCTGCGGATACCCCGACTGCGCCGCGTATGCCGGCGCAATCGCGGAGGGTACGGCCGCCATCAACCAGTGCCCACCGGGCGGCGCCGAGGGCATTGCACGGCTGGCTCGGATCACGGGCAAGGATGTCCTCCCCCTGAATACTGCCCACGGCGTCGAGGCCCCGCGTACCACCGTATTCATTGACGAGGCCTGGTGCATTGGCTGCACGCTCTGCATCAAGGCCTGCCCTACCGATGCGATCGTAGGGTCCAATAAGTGGATGCACACCGTGATGGAGCAGTACTGCACAGGCTGTGAGCTGTGCGTTCCGGTCTGTCCGGTGGACTGCATCCAGGTCGAGAGTGCAAGCGGCGTACTCACAGGCTGGGCCGCCTGGTCGGACGCACAGGCCAAACAGGCACGTTCACGCTACGCGCAGCGCAAGGATCGGTTGCGGCGCGAGGCGCTCACTGAAAACAACCAGGCTGCTCCTACAGAGGCCGACGCGCGCCGCGAAGAAAGCGGGCCCGGCGCCGACAGCGCCCAAGTGCCGGCAACTTCGCTGGATGCAGCGTCCACACCGCAAAATGCAGGAGTCGCAGCGCGCCGGGCAGCCATCGCTGCCGCACTGGAGCGGGCGCGGCAGCAGCGGGCCGCTGGCAAGCGCTGAACGGACCAGCCCCAAGACAGCAGCGCGCGGCCGGGCCCTGAGCAACTCAACTGCACCGAGCGAATCGGGCTGCCAGCCAGGGCCTGTTCACACTGTGCTTGCCAGTGCAAAGGCCATGCAAACCGCGCCAAGACTCGCGGGGGCCGCACCCAAGCTTCGTTTGGCGTCTGGCGCCTGGCTCTTTCGGATTGCAACGTATCTGGCAAAAAGACCATGAACAGGCCCCAACCGAGGGGCACACGGTCAGCCCGCCCTGATCAGCGCGCGGCCAGGGTCTTGTAAACGCCACAGCCGACATAGAAGTCGCCTGCCTTGCTCACATAAGACATCTTCGTCTGCACCGCGCCCGTTGCCGGGTTGGTGATGTCGTACTCCACCCAGCCCGGTGCACGGTCCGCCTGCTCCACGATGTCGGTCACCAGCCGGTCTCCCGCGATGCCGGGGATGTCCTGGACGCGCGTGCCCACCTTGGCCGGGTTACCTCCGAAGGCGAGGTAGGTTCCCGCGGGGTCGAGGACGAACACATACATGTCGCGGTCGTGGTACGGCTGCCCCCTGTCGGTGAGCGTCCGGAGGAACTGCTCGCGGCCTGCGGTCTTGTGCAGTGACATGGCGCGGCTGACCAGTGCCACCGCCTCTTCTGCCGTGCCTTGCTGCAACCGGAATGCCGCCACGGCCCGCGACAGCGTTGATGCCCGGCTTTCGAGCGCCTCGGCCTGGTGCACGGCATGCACCACCATCTGGGCATTGTTCTGGGTGATCTGGTCGAGCTGCTGCACTGCAGCGCTGATCTCGCGCAGCCCTGTACTCTGGTCTGCACTCGAGCCTGATATCTCGCTCATGGTGCCCGCCACGCTGCGGATCCCGCTGGCCATCTCGGCAATGCCGGACCCTGCCGAGCGGATCAGCCCGGCGCTGGTTTCCACCTGGCTGACCGATGCGCTGATGAGTTCGCGTATTTCGCGGGCAGCGTCGGCAGAGCGTTTGGCCAGGCTTCGGACCTCAGCGGCCACCACGGCAAACCCGCGCCCCTGCTCACCAGCCCGCGCGGCTTCCACCGCAGCGTTCAGCGCCAGGATGTTGGTCTGGAAAGCAATGCTGTCGATGACTCCGATGATCTCGCTCATGCGGCGAGCGCCCTGCTGGATGGCCTCGACCGACTCGACAGCGCGCGACATGGCCTGCGCACCGGAATCCACAGCAGTACGCACCTGCGCCGCGCGTGCGTTGGCCTCCTGGGCGGTTTGGGCGTTGTTCTGCACGGTGGAAGACAGCTCTTCCACGCTCGCGGCGGTTTGCTCCAGGTTGGCAGCCTGCTGTTCGGTGCGGTCGGCCAGCGATCGACTGCCGTCAGCCAGGCTTTTGCCGGCGTGCGCCACGAGCGCCGCATTGCTGCGGATGTCTGCCACCATCGACGACAGCGTCAGCACCATCCGGTCCAGCGACTTTGCAAGATCGCCTATTTCGTCCTGCCCGTAGACCGATGACCGGGCACACAAATCGCCGCCAGTGGTGAGCTCCATGGTGCGCGAAAGGCCTGCCAAGTCTGCCGCGAGGCTCGCATACAAGACCACTAGCACATATAGCACTGCTGTCAAAGCCGCAGCCGCGCCCCACCACGGGGCCTGCAGGCCGACGGTGACAACCGCCACCAACATCGCGAAGGCGAGGGTGAGCACCTTGCCAGGTAGGCGCCATTTGCGCATCCACCACAGTCCTGGCCGCAAGGGTAGGAATTCCGGCATCGTGTCTCCTGTTGTCGTTTTCACTGCATGCGCGCCCGCATCCTATGGGCACGTTCTTACTGTCAATTGACAATTGGACCTAGGGTTTACCGCCAGAGCCCGCAGTAATTCCCATGCGCCCGGCCTGCAGGGGCACTGCGCCCTGGCCCCTGCAGCCCGTGACTTCATAATGGCGGCCCATGAACCCCCTGCTTTCCCATCTTCAGCCCTACCCCTTCGAGCGTCTGCGGCAGCTGTTTGCCGGAGTGACACCCCCGGCCGGCTACGGCGCCATCAGTCTCGGGATGGGCGAGCCCCGTCATCCCACGCCACAGTTCATCAAAGATGCAATAAGCAGCAATCTTGCGGGATTGGCCAGTTATCCGGCGACTGCGGGCGAGCCGGCGTTGCGCGAGGCGTTCACGCAGTGGGTGGAGCGGCGGTATGCGCTGACGCTGGACGCAGCCACCCAGGTGCTGCCCGTCAACGGGTCGCGCGAGGCACTGTTTGCCTTTGCCCAGACGGTCATCGACCCCACGGGCGGTCAGGCCATGGTGGTATGCCCCAACCCGTTCTATCAAATCTACGAAGGTGCCACCCTGCTGGCGGGAGCGACTCCCTACTACGCGGCCAGCGACCCGGCGCGCAACTTTGCCGTCGACTGGAATGCGGTTCCAGAAGCTGTCTGGCAGCGTACACAGCTTCTGTTCGTCTGCTCCCCGGGCAATCCGACCGGCGCGGTCATGCCGCTGGGCGAATGGAAAAAGCTGTTTGAGCTGAGCGACCGCTTCGGCTTCGTCATCGCCTCTGATGAGTGCTACAGCGAGATCTATTTCCGCGACGAGCCACCGCTGGGGGGCCTGGAAGCCGCAGCGAAACTGGGCCGCAGCGACTTCCGCAATCTGGTGTCCTTCACCAGCCTTTCGAAGCGCAGCAATGTGCCCGGCCTGCGCAGCGGTTTTGTTGCGGGCGATGCGGCCCTCATCAAGTCATTTTTGCTGTACCGCACCTACCATGGCAGCGCCATGAGCCCTGTGATCCAGGCCGCCAGCATTGCCGCCTGGGGCGACGAGCAGCATGTGGTCGAAAACCGCACGCGCTACCGCAAGAAGTTTGCGCAGGTCACACCGCTGCTCGCAGGCGTGATGGACGTGGCCCTGCCTGATGCGGGCTTTTACCTGTGGGCCAAGGTGCCCGAGGCGCTGGGCATGGACGACGCCGAGTTCGCGCGCGCCCTGCTGGCTCAATACAATGTGACGGTGCTGCCCGGCAGCTACCTGGCCCGCGAGGCCCAGGGCAGCAACCCCGGCGCGCAGCGTGTGCGCATGGCGCTGGTCGCCGATGTGCAGGAGTGCGTGGAAGCCGCCCTGCGCATCGTCCAATTCATTCAATCCCGTACTGCCTGACATCCCAAATGACCCAACAATTGCAAACCCTCATCGACAACGCCTGGGAAAACCGTGCCTCGCTCTCTCCTACGACGGCTCCCAAGGAAACGCTGGACGCTGTCGAGCAGGTGATCGCCGAGCTGAACAACGGCACCCTGCGCGTGGCCACGCGCCAGGCCGTAGGCCAGTGGACCGTGCACCAGTGGATCAAGAAGGCGGTGCTGCTGTCGTTTCGCCTGCGTGACAACGAAGTGGTCCGCGCTGGCGACCTGGGCTTCTACGACAAGGTGCAGACCAAGTTTGCGCACCTGACCGAAGACGAAATGAAAGCGACCGGCGTGCGCGTGGTGCCACCTGCCGTGGCCCGCCGCGGCAGCTTCATCGCCAAGGGCGCCATCCTGATGCCTTCGTACGTGAACATCGGCGCCTATGTGGGCGAAGGCACCATGGTCGACACCTGGGCCACGGTGGGTTCGTGCGCGCAGATCGGCGCCGGCGTGCACCTGTCGGGCGGCGTAGGCATCGGCGGTGTGCTGGAGCCCCTGCAGGCCGGCCCCACCATCATTGAAGACAACTGCTTCATCGGCGCCCGCTCCGAGGTCGTCGAAGGCGTGGTGGTGGAAGAGAACGCGGTGCTGGGCATGGGCGTGTACCTGGGCCAGAGCACCCCCATCTTCAACCGCGCCACCGGCGAAATCAGCTACGGCCGCGTACCAGCGGGCTCGGTGGTGGTCAGCGGCAACCTGCCCAAGACGGCCGCCAACGGAGCGCCCTACAGCATGTACGCTGCCATCATCGTCAAGCAGGTGGACGCGCAGACGCGCTCCAAGACCAGCATCAACGACCTGCTGCGCGACTGATCGCTGAAGCCCTGGCCGCACCCGTGCGGCCCGGGCTGTTCAAGACAACGACAACGAGAGGGGGAGCTACATGAGCACGATGGAACGGATCCTGCGGCTGATGGCCGAGAAAAAGGCCTCGGACGTCTACCTTTCTGCCAACGCGCCGGCGCTGATCAAGATCAACGGCGAATGCATCCCCGTCAACAACCAGATTCTGCCCGCCGACGCGCCGCGCAACCTGCTCTCCGAGATCGTGCCGCCCGACCGCATCGAAGAGCTGGAAGAAACCGGCGAGCTCAACATGGGCGTGCCCCTGAGCGGCGTGGGCCGCTTTCGCGTCAGCGCCATGCGCCAGCGCGGCAGCTACGCGGTGGTGATCCGCTTCATCTCGCAGCTGATTCCCGAATTTGACACACTGGGCCTGCCGCCGGTGATGCGTGACCTCATCATGGAAAAGCGCGGCCTCATCCTGATGGTGGGCGCCACGGGCTCGGGCAAGAGCACCTCGCTCGCGTCGATGATCGACACGCGCAACGAAGTCCTGACGGGCCACATCCTCACCATCGAGGACCCGGTCGAATACCAGTTCAAGAACAAGCGCTCCATCGTCAACCAGCGCGAGATCGGCAGCGACACGCAGTCCCTGCAGACGGCGCTGAAAAACGCACTGCGCCAGGCACCCGACGTGATCCTGATCGGCGAAATCCGCGATCGCGAAACCATGTCGGCCGCCATTGCCTATGCGCAGTCGGGCCACCTGTGCCTGGCCACGCTGCACGGCAACAACAGCTACCACGCGCTCAACCGTATCCTGAGCTTCTACCCCGTGGAGGTGCGCCCCACCATGCTGGGCGACCTGGCTTCGGCGCTCAAGGCCATCGTGTCGCAGCGGCTGGTGCGCACCGTGGCAGGCGGCCGCGTACCGGCTGTCGAGGTGATGCTCAACACCAAGCTTGTGTCCGACCTGATCGAAAACGGCGACTTCTCGGGCGTGCGCGAGGCGATGGAAAAGTCCATGGCCGAAGGCTCGATGACCTTTGAAGAAGCGCTGGCCAAGCTCATCATGGACGGCAAGATCGACCGCAAGGAAGGCATGGCCTACGCCGATTCGCCCACCAACCTGATGTGGCGCCTGCAAAACGACTTCTCGCTGGCAGCCAACGCGGCCAAGGCCCAGAAAGAAGCCCGCGATGTGCAGGACGACCAGCCTTCTTTCACCGAGATTGTGCTGGACGTCAAGCCCGCCGCCTGACCGTACCGGCCACCCACCTCTCCCCTTTTTCTATCCCCATGTCACGCACCCTGCACCTGGCTGAGCAACTGATCTCCCGGCCCTCCATCACCCCCGAAGACGCCGGATGCCTCGATCTGCTTGCCGCCCGCCTGGCCCCGCTGGGGTTTGTGTGCGAGCGCATGGACAGCGGCCCGGCAGACTTCCGGGTGAGTAATTTATGGGCGAAAAGGCCTGTGGGGCATGATTTAAAAGACTCTCATGCTATAAAAACAGTAGTATTTGCCGGCCACACCGATGTGGTGCCCACCGGGCCGCTTGCGCAGTGGAGCAGCGACCCGTTTGTGCCCACACACCGCGGCGGCAAGCTCTACGGCCGCGGGGCCAGCGACATGAAGACCTCCATCGCCGCTTTCGTGGTGGCGGTCGAGGAGTTCCTGGCGGCAACCCCCGAGCCCATGGTCCAGCTGGCCTTTTTGCTGACCAGCGATGAGGAAGGCCCATCGGTCGACGGAACCAAGGTCGTGGTCGAACAGCTCCACGCCCGTGGCGAGGCGCTGGACTATTGCATCGTTGGCGAGCCCACTTCGGTCGAGCGCACTGGCGACATGATCAAGAACGGCCGCCGCGGCACCCTGAGCGGCAAGCTCACCGTGCGCGGTATCCAGGGCCACATTGCCTACCCGCAACTGGCACGCAACCCCATCCACCAGGCCCTGCCCGCGCTGGCCGAGCTGGCAGCCACCCCATGGGACGCCGGAAACGCGTTCTTTCCGCCCACCAGCTGGCAGGTGAGCAACATGCACGGCGGCACCGGGGCCACGAACGTGATCCCGGGCGAGGTGGTCATCGACTTCAACTTCCGCTTCTCGACCGAATCGACGGCCGAAGGTCTCCAGCAACGGGTGCATGCCGTACTGGACCGCCACGGCCTGGAGTACGACCTGCGCTGGACCCTGGGCGGCCAACCGTTTCTGACCACGCCCGGCGAACTCGTCACGGCCGTGCAGCAGGCCATTGCGGCCGAAACAGGCCTTACCACCGAGCTTTCCACCACCGGTGGCACCAGCGACGGCCGCTTCATCGCGCAGGTGTGCCCGCAGGTCATCGAACTGGGCCCCCCCAACGCCAGCATCCACAAGATCGACGAGCACGTAGTCGTGGCTGACATCGAACCGCTCAAGAACATCTACCGCCGCACGCTGGAAAACCTGCACGCGCAAGCCGTGGCAGAGCGCGCGCAGGCGGTGCAGGCATGACGGGGCCAACGCACCCCACCCCGGGCACTGCCGCCGCGCCCGGCAGCACCGCCCGGCCCGTGCAGGGCGACACGGTCGGCGCGCTGGTCGAATCCGGTGCGCAGGCGCTCGCGGCGGCCGGTGTTGCTTTTGGCCACGGCACCACCAACGCCCACGACGAGGCCGCCTGGCTGGTGCTGTGGCGCCTGGGCCTGCCGCTGGACAGTGATCTGTCAGACAGCCCAGATTCCGTGCAAAAAAAGCCGGTAGCGCCCGAAACTGCTGCCCTGGTTGCTACACTTTTTGAAGAACGCATCCGCACCCGCAAACCCGCGGCCTATCTCACGCGTGAGGCCTGGTTGCAGGGTGTGTCGTTCTACGTGGACGAGCGCGCCATCGTGCCCCGCAGCTTCATTGCCGAAATCCTGGTCGACGGCATGGCCGACGATTTCCTGAGCGACCAGACCCGGCGCTTGCTCGATCTGTGCACGGGCAACGGCAGCCTCGCCGTGCTGGCGGCCATGGCCTGGCCAGAGGTCGAGGTCACCGGGGCCGACATCTCGCCCGACGCACTGGCCGTGGCGCGCATCAACGTGGATCGCCATGGCCTGGCCGACCGCATTGCGCTGTGCATCTCGGATGGCCTGGCCGCCGTACCCGGCCCGTGGGATCTGATCCTGTGCAACCCCCCGTATGTGAACGCTGCCAGCATGGACGCGCTGCCCCACGAATACCGTGCCGAACCGACGCTGGCCCTGGCCGGCGGCCAGGACGGCATGGACTTCGTTCGCCAGCTCTTTAAGGCCGCTCCGGCCTGCATGAGCGACGATGCCGTGATCATTCTGGAGATTGGCAACGAGCGCGCGCATTTCGAAGCAGCGTTTCCGCAGCTACCGGTGTTCTGGCTCGATACCAGTGCCGGTGAAGACCAGGTTTTGCTCGTCACCCGGCAGGCCCTGGCCGCCCAAAGCCGGCTCACGGCACAATAGAGGGCTTTGTGCCACCCCGGTGGCTGCTGCGGTAGCACCGCTGGCAGCCACGCCGGCACCCCGATTTTTTGACGCCACCCGCCTTGTGCGGGTGCGCTTTTTTCTGATTCCCGGATGATCACCCTCAAGAACGTAACCCTGCGACGCGGCACGAAAGTCGTGCTCGACAGCGTGTCCACCACCATCAACCCCGGCGAAAACGTCGGGCTCGTGGGCCGCAACGGCGCGGGCAAGTCCAGCCTGTTTGCGCTGCTCAGCGGCAAGCTGCACGAGGACGGTGGAGACTTCCACATCCCATCGAGCTGGCGCATGGCCGAGGTCGCGCAGAACATGCCCGAAACCGACCAGTCGGCCACCGACTTCGTGCTGGAAGGCGACACGCGCCTGGCCGAAGTGCAGCAGCAGCTGGCCGACGCCGAAGCCAGCGATGACGGCATGGCCATCGCCCACGCCTATTCCGACCTGCATGACGCAGGTGCCCACGATGCCGTGGCACGCGCGCAGGCACTGATCCTGGGCCTGGGCTTTCGGGTGAGCGAGCTGGACCAGCCGGTGAGCAGCTTTTCGGGCGGCTGGCGCATGCGCCTGCAGCTGGCACGGGCGCTGATGTGCCCCAGCGATCTGCTGCTGCTCGATGAGCCCACCAACCACCTGGACCTGGACGCACTGGTCTGGCTGGAGGCATGGCTCAAGCGCTATGCAGGCACCATGATCGTGATCAGCCACGACCGCGAGTTCCTGGACGCCATCACCAACGTCACGCTGCAGATCCAGCAGGGCGAGCTGAATCGCTACGGTGGCAACTACAGCAAGTTTGAAGAATTGCGTGCCCAGCAGCTGGAGCTGCAACAGGCCAGCTTCTCCAAGCAGCAGGAGAAGATGGCCCACCTGCAAAAATTCATTGACCGCTTCAAGGCCAAGGCCAGCAAGGCCAAGCAGGCGCAAAGCCGCGTCAAGCAGCTCGAACGCATGGAGAAGATCGGCCCCGTGCTGGCCGAGGCGGACTTCACCTTCGAGTTCAAGGAACCCGCCAACCTGCCCAACCCGATGCTGGCCATCAGCGATGCATCGTTTGGCTATGTGGACGACGAGGGTGTGCCCACCACCATCCTCACGGGCGTCAACCGCTCGGTGCTGGCGGGCCAGCGCATCGGTATCCTGGGCGCCAACGGCCAGGGCAAGTCCACGCTGGTCAAGACGATTGCGCGCACCATGAAGGCGCTGGGCGGCAGCATCACCGAAGGCAAGGGCCTGAACATCGGCTACTTTGCCCAGCAGGAACTCGACGTGCTGCGCCCCGCCGACAACCCGCTGGAGCACATGATCCGCCTGGCGCGGGAGCTGGGGCCCGACGCCAAGCAACCCAGCCGCGAGCAGGACCTGCGCAGCTACCTGGGCAGCTTCAACTTCACAGGGGACATGGTCAAGCAGGCCGTGGGCACCATGAGCGGCGGCGAAAAGGCGCGCCTCGTGCTGGCCATGATCGTCTGGCAGCGCCCCAACCTGCTGCTGCTGGACGAGCCCACCAACCACCTCGACCTCGCCACCCGCGAGGCCCTGGCCATGGCGCTCAACGACTTCGACGGCACCGTCATGCTGGTCAGCCACGACCGTGCGCTGCTGCGCTCGGTCTGCGAAGACTTCTGGATGGTCGGCCGGGGCGTGGTCGGGCCGTTTGACGGCGACCTCGATGACTACCAGCGCTACCTGCTGGAAGAATCCAAGCGCCTGCGCGAACTGGCGCGCCTGGCCGATGCAGTCAAAGATGAACCGGGCCCGACGGCGACGGACGCACGCCCGGCAGACACCGCCGTGGGACCCGCAACCGCCGCAGCGGCTGCACCGGCGGCACCGCCCCCCTCCGCGCCCCCTTCACAGCAGCCAGCCGCAGGTAAAGACGGCCGCGAGCAGCGCAAGCTGGACGCACAGGCGCGGCAGGTATTGGCAGAAAAGACCAAGCCGTTGCGCAAGGAACTGGAGCAGATCGACAAGCGCCTGAGCGCGCTGACTGCCGAGCGGGCCACGCTGGAGGAAACGCTGACCAAGCCCGTGTCGCCCGCCGAGATCGCGGAGTGCGGCCGCAGGCTGAAGGCGAACGGCGACGAAACGGCAAAGCTGGAAGAACGCTGGCTGGAAATTTCTTCGGCTCTTGAAGAGATTGCGGCCTGATCCGCCTGCAAAAATGTAAGCCCCTGTAATGAAAACCTGGCAAAAAATGCGGCTAGCGCAATACTGAATTGGCTCTGCAGCTATTAAATCAGGAGCGATCTGTTACATGCCGTACCGCCACCTCCTGATTGCATTTTTTTTCAGAAAGGTGTCAACGCCCCGTGATCGGCGCACGTTGTTGGTACATCACAGGAGTTTTTCCAAATGAACCGCAACGAAATCTTGTCAGCCTGGCCCGAAGACGAACGCGATCGCAAGCGCGCCCCGGCCCGCTTCTGAACCGTCCATCCAGGTTTTGCGCACCTTCTTTCCTGTAAAGAGCGCAAGCCGACCGACAGGTTCCCGCACCAGCGCCAGCGCCAGACCGTTTTCTACGATAGCCTGCACCGCCTGGCCATCCATTTCGGCACCAGCCACAGCCCCTCCCACTCGGGGCACCTACAAAAAAACCCCGCATCGCGGGGTTTTTTGCTGTCTGGCCCCAGCGGCTTCAGGCACCGCCAGGGTTCGGGCGCATCAGCCCATGTGCAGACCGCCGTTGACCGAGAAGTCGGCGCCCGTGGCGTAGCCGCCCTCTTCCGATGCGAGCCACGCGATGATGGAGGCGATTTCGCTGGGTTCACCCAGGCGCTTGACGGGCACGGTGGCCACGATCTTTTCCAGCACGTCGGGGCGGATGGCCTTGACCATGTCGGTGCCGATATAACCCGGGCTCACGGTGTTCACCGTCACGCCCTTGGTGGCCAGCTCCTGCGCCAGGGCCATCGAAAAACCGTGCATGCCAGCCTTGGCTGCCGAGTAGTTGGTCTGGCCGGCCTGGCCCTTTTCACCGTTGACCGAGCTGATGTTGATGATGCGGCCCCAGCCCTTTTCCACCATGTCTGCCACGACCTGCTTGGTCACGTTGAACATGCTGTTGAGGTTGGTTTCGATCACGGCGTCCCAGTCTTCGCGGGACATCTTGAGGAACATGCGGTCGCGCGTGATGCCGGCGTTGTTCACCAGCACGTCAATGGTGCCGTGCTCGGCCTTGGTCTTGGTGAAGGCCTCGACCGTGGAATCCCAGTCGCCAACATTGCCGACCGACGCATAAAAATCATAGCCCAGGGCCTTTTGCTCGCCCAGCCACTTGGCATGGTCACGCGTGGGGCCGCAGCCTGCGATGACCTTGAATCCTTCCTTGTGGAGCCGCTGACAGATAGCGGTGCCGATGCCCCCCATCCCCCCCGTGACGTATGCAATTTTTTGGCTCATGTGGTTTTCTCCTGTTCGCCGGTTGATGTTCGGACTCACCACCACTCTAACCAAGAAAACACGCTCTGCCGTGAAGGAAAACACTAAAGCTGCGGGATTTTTCGCCCCCGTGGTGGCGGCGAGGTCATTGCTGCCGGTTTGCCGCAGGCTTTACGCAGCCCAGTGCACGTGGCGTGAGGCTGTCGCCCGCGAAAGCGCCAGGGCCCGGGCGTAAAAAAACCGCGCATTGCGCGGTTTCCTGGGGTGGCAGAGTGAGCGGCCCACAGGCCAACAAATGACCTGCCGTGGGAGCCGCCCTACTGAGCTGCGATCAGCGCTCCAGTGCCAGCGACACGCCCATGCCGCCGCCAATGCACAGTGCAGCCAGGCCCTTCTTCGCGTCGCGGCGCTGCATTTCGTGCAGCAGCGTCACCAGAATGCGGCAGCCAGACGCTCCGATGGGGTGGCCAATGGCAATGGCGCCGCCGTTCACATTGACGCGGGCGGGGTCGATACCCAGCTCCTTGTTCACAGCGCAGGCCTGCGCGGCAAAGGCTTCGTTCAGCTCGAACAGGTCGACATCGGCCGCATTCCAGCCCGCACGCTCCAGCGCCTTGCGCGAAGCCGGCACGGGGCCCATGCCCATGGTGGCAGGGTCCAGGCCGCTGGTGCCGAAAGCGGCAATGCGTGCCAGGGGCTTGAGGCCCAGGGCTGCGGCCTTCTTGGCCGTCATCACCACCACAGCGGCTGCACCGTCGTTCAGGCCCGACGCATTGCCGGCCGTCACGCTGCCGGCCTTGTCAAAGGCAGGGCGCAGGCCCGCCAGCGCTTCGGCGTTGGTCTTGCGGTTGAGGTACTCGTCGGTGTTGAAGATGATCGGGTCGCCCTTCTTTTGCGGCAGCGAGACATTCACGATTTCGTCGACGAAGCGGCCTGCGTCCTGCGCGGCAGCGGCCTTTTGCTGGCTGGCCAGGGCCAGTGCATCCTGCATGTCGCGGCTGATCCCGTATTGCTTGGCCACGTTCTCGGCGGTGATGCCCATGTGGTACTGGTTGTACACGTCCCACAGGCCATCGACGATCATGGAGTCGACCATCTTCCAGTCGCCCATGCGCTGGCCGTCGCGCGAACCGTTGAGCACGTGGGGGGCCAGGCTCATGTTTTCCTGGCCACCGGCCACCACGATTTCGCTGTCGCCCCAGGCCACGGCCTGGGCTGCCAGCATCACGGCCTTCAGGCCCGAGCCGCAGACGGCGTTGATGGTGAGGGCCGGGGTTTCCTTGGCCACACCGGCTTTCATCGAGGCCTGGCGCGCGGGGTTCTGGCCCACGCCTGCGGTCAGCACCTGGCCCATGATGACTTCGCCCACCTGGGCGTCCGACAGGCCAGCGCGGGCGATGGCTTCGCGAATGACGATAGCGCCCAGTTCGGTGGCCGGGACCTTGGCGAGCGCGCCGCCGAATTTGCCCACAGCGGTACGGGCGGCCGAAACGATGACGATGTCTTCCATGGGATTGTCCTTGTGGTTGGGAGAAGTTGACTGGTGTGATTCTCGCAGTGCGCCATGTCAGTGCAACTGCGTATGCGTGTGAATGGGGCTGCGGACCGCGCCGAACAGTGTTGCCCAACAGGGTTCGCATGCCCGGCGGTCTGGCCGGCAGAGCGTGCATGACGCGCTGCTTGCCGCCCCGCTGCGGGCATGCGCTAAATCAGGCCTTTTGCTTGACGTAGCTGCCGGGCGCCGGCTCGATGGCCTTGAATTTCGTGCCTTTGCCGTAGGTCTTGGGCGCAGCGATCTGCTTGCCCGCGTGGCCCTTGAGCCAGCTGGACCAGTCGGTCCACCAGCTGCCGGGATGCTCCGTCGCTCCTGCCAGCCATTCGTCGAGCGTGCCGGGGAACTTGCCGTCGGCGCGGATCCAGTGGCTGCGCTTGCCCTTGGCAGGCGGGTTGATCACGCCTGCAATGTGGCCCGATGCGCCCATCACGAAGCGCTTCTTGCCGGGGAGCACCTGCGTGGATGCGTATGCGGCGGTGGCGGGCACGATGTGGTCCTCGCGCGAGCCGTAGATGTACACGGGCAGATCAAGGTTGTTGAGGTCGAGCTTTTCGCCGCACACCGTGAGCGCGCCGGGCTGCACGAGCTTGTTTTCGAGGTAGAAGTTGCGCAGGTACCACGCATAGAACGGGCCCGGCAGGTTGGTGCTGTCACTGTTCCAGTACAGCAGGTCGAACGGGGGTGGTGTTTCGCCCTTGAGGTAGTTGCCCACCACGTAGTTCCACACCAGGTCGTTGGGGCGCAGGAAGCTGAAGGTGGAAGCCAGGTCCTGGCCTTTCATCAGCCCGCCGCTGCCCATCTGCATCTCGCGGAACTTCACGAACGCCTCGTCGATGAACACGTCGAGGATGCCCGTGTCGGTGAAATCGATGAGGGTGGTGAGGAAGGTGGCGCTGGCCACGGGCTCGTCGCCGCGGGCCGCAAACACGGCCAGCGCGTTGCTCAGGATGGTGCCGCCCACGCAAAAGCCCAGCGCGTTGATCTGCTCGGCTCCGGTGATGTTCTGCACCACGTCCACGGCCGCCATGGCGCCGTCTTCCACATAGTCGTCCCACGTCTTGTGCGACAGCGATGCATCGGGGTTGCGCCAGCTCACCACGAAGGTGCGGTGGCCCTGCTCCACCGCGTAGCGGATGAGCGAGTTCTCGGGCTGCAGATCGAGGATGTAGAACTTGTTGATGCAAGGGGGCACCAGCAGGAACGGACGCTCGTACACCTTGGCCGTGAGCGGCTTGTATTCGAGCAGCTGGAACAGTTCGTTCTCAAACACCACCGCGCCTTCGGTGGTGGCCACATTGCGACCCACCTCGAACAGGCTCTCGTCCGTCATCGAGACGTGGCCCTGCGTGATGTCGTGCAGCAGGTTCTGCATCCCCTTGGCGATGCTCTCGCCCTTGGTTTCGATGGCCTTCTTTTGCGCCTCGACGTTGAAGGCCAGGTAGTTGCTGGGGGCCATGGCCGCCATCCACTGCTCCACCCCGAAACGGATGCGCGCACGGGTCTTTTCATCGCCTTCGACTGCGTCGGCCAGCCCCATCAGCGTGCGGGCGTTGAGCAGGTAGGCCGCGGCTGAAAAGGCCGCCACCGGGTTGCTGGCCCAGCCGTCGCCGGCAAAGCGGCGGTCCTTGATCTCGGCCTTGCCCTGAAGGCCCTGCGCCCACAGGTCCTGGGCTTCCTTGAGATACTGCTGCTGCAGTTCCTGAAGCCGCTCGGGGGCGAACTTGATGGGCGGGGCCGCCGGTATTGGCGCACCTGCGTCGAGTTTCTGCAGCGATTGCAGTGCCTGCGCCCAGCCTTGCCCGAAAATCTGCTGGAACTGCTGGGCGCTCTGGCCCCAGGGTGATTCGGTCGTCATGCGGTGTCCTCGGTGCGTGGTCGCTGTGTGATGCAGGCTATCGGTCTTGCGGAATATGCGCTTGCATTGTTGCCCACGCCGCGCCTGCAGGCAATGTAACAACGCTATTTTTGATGGAAAACCAATGTACCTGATCGTCATCGCCTGGGCTTACGTGACGTTGATGATGGCGGTGGCCGAAGCCACCAGCCCCAACGGCACCGTGCTGGGCGCCATCATCACGTTTGTCCTGTACGGCCTGCTGCCCATGGGGATCCTGGTGTACATCCTGGGCACGCCGTCGCGCAAACGTGCCATCAAGGCCCGCGAAGCGGCCGAGCAGACGGCCTATGACGAAGCACAGCGGCAGGGTGCGGCAGACACGGCGCAAGCCGAGGCCATTGCGCACCCCTCGGTCACATCACCCCTTCCAGATGCAGGCAGCGAAGCGCCCGCTGCCCCCGCCGTGGGCGCTGCCGTGGCGGTGCGAAAAGAACCGTGAAGCGTTGGTGACCGTGCACCACGGCGCACTGCTGTTGTTGCCGTAGATGCGGGTGATGCCCAGCGCCTGCAGCCGCAGCCGTGCCAGGCCCGCCAGGTCACACAGGAACTTGCCCGGGTGTTCAGCGCGGGGCACGAAGCAGGCCGCAGCGGCAGGGTTGGTGGCGCAAAACGCCTCGCGCACTTCACCGCCCACCTCAAACGCGCTGGGCCCGATGCACGGGCCCAGCCAGGCCAGCGTTTCAGCGGCCACTGCGCTGCTTGCCGGCTTGCCCTCTGTTGCTAGTTTACTGATAGCATCAGGGGCAATCAAATCAAGCCCCAGGGCACTAAAACGTTCAAAAACCGCCTCCAGTACCCCCTGAGGATGCTGAGCAGCGCCCTGCCCGGCCAGCCCGCGCCAGCCTGCATGGGCTGCGGCCACCACGGCGCCTGAGGTGTGGGTCAGCAGCACGGGCAGGCAGTCGGCCACCATGATGGTGCAGGCCACGCCTGCCGAGGTGGTCACGCAGGCGTCGGCCTCGGCACCATCGGCCGTGCTCGGCACAAGGGCCACCACGCCGTTGCCGTGCACCTGCTTGAGAAACACCGGCGATGCCCCGGGGGTCACCAAGCGCAGCGCGTCCGTCAGCCGCGTGCGGTTGGCCTGCACGGCAGCGGGGTCGTCCCCCACATGGTCGCCAAGATTGCAGCTGGCATAGGGCCCGGTGCTGACGCCGCCGCTGCGCGCGGTGCACAGCGCGTGCACGCCCGCAGGCGCGGGCCAGTTGGGCGTCAGCCAGTCCACGGGCAGTGATGCCCGAGGTACGGCTGCAGGAGGCGCAAGACCGCTCACGCCTCGTTGTCCGGACAAGACGAGGGCTGGGCCCGCTGGAAGGCCGGTAGCGCCATGCAGGCCTCGAACGCGCCCATGGTCAGCGGCAGGCCGCCCAGGTCCACATTGAAGCGCTGGCCGTTGAAGACCTGCGGCACCAGGCAGCAGTCGGCCAGCGTGGGCGTGTCGCCCCAGCAGAGCACCGAAGGCGCCAGGCCCTGCGAGCTGCGTTCATCGGCCAGCAGCTGCAGCTGACGCTCAAAGGCCTCCAGCCCGCTGCGCACCCAGTGGCGGTACCACGCTGTCTTGGCGTCTTCGGTCACCTTCAGCTCGTGCACCAGGTACTTCAGCACGCGCAGGTTGTTGATGGGGTGGATGTCGCACGCCACCATCTGCGCCAAAGCGCGCACCCGTGCACGGGCCAGCGGCGTGGAAGGCAGCAGCGCGGGCGTGGGGTGGGTGTCTTCCAGGTATTCGATGATGGCCATCGACTGCGATAGTGCCGCGCCGCCGTCCGTGACCAGCGTGGGTACCAGCGCATCGCCCACGCGCTCCAGGTAGGCGGGGTCGCGGTGCTCGCCCTTGACCAGGTGCACGGGGATGTAGTCGTAGCCCAGACCCTTGATTTCCAGCGCGATGCGCACGCGAAACGAGGCTGAAGATCGGAAATAGTTGTACAGCTGCATGGTGGATTACCGTAAGAAGCCGGGCCGGGGGCTGCACGGGTGCTGCAGGCGACGGGCGGCCGGGGAGCGAGGGGTCATTCAGGCGCCGGAGGTGCCGGCCGGATCCTGGTGCTGGTAGACCACCTTGGTCAGCAGGGCCATCAGCTGGGCGCGTTCGTCGGTGTTGAGCGGTGCGGTCAGGCGCTCCTGAACGCGCTCGGCGGCGGCGCGCATCTGCAGGGCGGCCACCTCGCCTTCGGGGGTGATCCACAGCAGCTTGCGGCGGCGGTCGCGGGTGTCGGGCTCGCGACGGATCCAGCCGCGCTTTTCAAGCCGCCCGATCACCGACCCTGACGTGGCCGCATCAAACGCCACCCGCGATGCCAGCGTGACCTGGTCTTCCCCGGGCTGGGCCAGCAGCTCGTGCAGGATGGCGAACTGCACCGGCGTCACGTCAAAACCCGCGGTTTCTTCCATGAAAAGCGCCACCGTGCGCTGGTGGGCGCGGCGCACCAAGTGCCCTGGCGTGTTTTGGAAGTCGAAGCTCTTTGCCATGGGCGCGAGTGTAGCGTCCCGCAACACGGCCTCTGCGCCCGTGGCACACTGCCAGCCAGTCCATCGAGATCGCTGAAACCGGGCTGTTTTGGGTACTGCAGCCGCACCCGATTCCAGCCTGAGCCTGCCCGTTGGCAGCGATCCAGCAGACCGGTGGCCAGCCGCGAGCAGGCCCGGCACCTTCGCCGACCGATTCCATCCGCATCCAGACAGACGAGGACCGACATGAGCTATGTGTTTTCTCCCGCGCCGGTGGTCAGCGTGCCCGTGGTGGGCATTGCCGACCGCTTCCCCGTGCACCGCATCTACTGCGTGGGCCGCAACTATGAAGAGCACGCCAAGGAAATGGGCTTTACCGGCCGCGAGCCGCCGTTTTTCTTCATGAAGCCGGCCGATGCGCTGGTGGTGGTCAACGCGGGTGAAACCGGCCAGCTGCCCTACCCCAGCCTCACCGCCAACCTGCACCACGAGATCGAACTGGTGGTGGCCATCGGTAAGGGAGGAAAGAACATTGCTGCCGCCGATGCGTTCCCGCACATCTACGGCTATGCGGTGGGCCTCGATATGACCCGGCGCGACCTGCAGGGCGAGATGAAAAAGCAGGGCCGCCCCTGGTGCATCGGCAAGGGCTTTGACGCCAGCGCGCCCATCGGGCCCATCACCCCGGCCGCGCAGGCAGGTGATGTGGGCAAGGCCGCCATCTGGCTGCAGGTCAACGGCGCAGACCGCCAGCGCAGCAACGTGAGCCAGCTCATCTGGAACATTGCAGAAACCATCGAGCACCTGTCGGCCGCCTGGGAGCTGCAGCCCGGCGATCTGATCTACACCGGCACGCCCGAAGGCGTAGGTGCCGTGGTGCGCGGCGACACGCTCGACGGTGGCGTGGACGGCCTGGGCAGCCTGCGCCTGACAGTGGTGTGAGCCAGGGGCTTTTTACTCACATTTTGATAGCTGAAGGCGCATGTAAAACGTGCGCCAGAGCCCACTTTGACTGATATTTCCGCATGACCTACCGCAGCCCCATCAAACACTGCCGCGACTGCGGCACCGCCGTGGCGTACCGCCTGCCCGACGATGGCGACACCAAGCTGCGTGCCGTGTGCCCCGCCTGCGGACTGGTGCACTACGAGAACCCGCTGAACGTGGTGGGCACGGTGCCGGTGCTCGATGACGGGCGCGTACTGCTGTGCAAGCGCAACATCGAGCCGCGCTGGGGCAAGTGGACGCTGCCTGCCGGGTTCATGGAACTCGATGAAACCACCGCCCAGGGCGCCGCCCGCGAGACGGACGAGGAGGCCGGTGCCCAGATCGAGATCGGCCCGCTGTTCAGCCTGCTCAACGTGCGCCGCGTGGGGCAGGTTCACCTGTTCTACCAGGCCCGGCTGCTCAGCGACCAGTTCAACCCCGGCCATGAGACCATCGAGGCGCGCCTGTTTGAAGAGCACGACGTACCGTGGGACGAGATTGCGTTTCGCACCGTGAAGGAGACGCTGGAGGCGTACTTTGCCGACCGCAAGGCCGGGGCCATCGGGCTGCACTGCATCGATATCGACTGACGCTTGAAACGGGCTGCTCCCGATTCAGAGGCGGTCTCTACCGGCCGTGCCCTGGGTCAGCGGGTGGCCTGGCTGTCCAGCATGACAGCCCCCCCTGGCGGTGGCGCAGTCACCCGCCGATGCGCTCTTCCGCCGGAACCGGTGGGCCCGAGGGGTAGCCAGGGTCGGTGGTCACGGGCGGCAGCCGCCCGTCGCCTTGCGGGCGCTGCACGGGGCCACCGGGCCACGCAGGCGGTGGCACCGGCACGGGCGCGGAACCGTCACCGCCCCCAAACAGGCCGCGCAGCCAGTCGCGCATCGTGTTCAGCGGGGCATCGGCCGGTGGTGCCTCCGGCTGGGTCGCAAACTCGTCCACAAACCGGTCGGTGTTGCTGATCACCCTGGTGCGCAGCGCCTGCTGCATGAAGTCGCCCACCATGGGCAGTGCGCTGCGGGCGCCCTGCCCCCAGGCGTCGCTGCGCAGGGTGATGCGGCCATCGTTGAAACCCGCCCAGGCCCCGGCCACCACGCGGGCGTGCATGAGGATGAACCAGCCGTCGGTGTTGTCCTGCGTGGTACCCGTCTTGCCCGCCACGTCGGCCTGGATGCCGTAGCGCGAGCGGATGGCAGCGGCCGTACCCCGGTCTACCGCGCCGCGCATGGTGTTGCGCAGGGTTTGCGCCGCGCGGGGCGAGAACACCTCTTCGGCCACGGGCCTGGCAAAGGTTTCCAGCACCTTGCCGTGGCGGTCTTCGATCTGGGTGATGAGCACGGGCTCGATGTAGCGGCCCAGGTTCACGATGGAGCTGTAGGCCGACACCATTTCCTTGAGCGTGACCGGGCTGGTGCCCAGGGCCAGCGATGGCACTTCTTCCAGCGGCGACTGGCGCACGCCCAGTGCCCGCGCCACCTCCGCCACGCGGGCCGGGCCCACCTGCTGCATCACCTGCGCGGTGATGGTGTTCTTGGACAGCGCGAGGCCCTCGGCCAGCGACATCGGCGCATCACTGGGCGGGCCGCCATCGGTAGGTCGCCACACGCGGCCGCCACCCAGCGGGATCTCCACCGCGGTGTCCATCAGCACGTCATCGGGCGATGCCCCCTGCGCAAAGGCCGCGCCATACACAAACGGCTTGAAGGTGGAGCCCGGCTGGCGGCGGGCGGCCTGCACATGGTCGAACGGGTCCACGCCAAAGTCGCGGCTGCCCACCCAGGCCAGCACATGGCCGGTGACCGGGTCTTGCGCCATGAAGCCGGCCTGCACGCGCGTCTTTTCGGCGCGCAGCTTTTGCATGAAGCTGGTGTCAGCCAGCAGTGCCTTCAACACCTCGTCGGCCGGCTCGCCTTTTTCCACCGCCTCGCGGTACTGGGTCGTTTCACGCACCAGCGTCTGGATAAGCTCGTTGCCCGGCACCCAGCCGTTTTTCTGCGACCAAGCGGCATCGGCCACCGACTGCAACTGCCGCCCCTGCCGCGCCACGGCCTGGTTGGCAAAGGCCTGCAGGCGCGAGTCGATGGTGGTGCGGATCACCAGCCCGTCGGCATACAGGCTGTAGCCGTTGCTGTCGGCCCAGGCAATGAGCTGCTTGCGCAGCTGCATCGCAAAGTGCGGGGCCGGGCCCATCACCTCGGTCTGGCGCTCGAAGTTCACGCGCAGGGGGCGCTTTTGCAGGGCATCGAACTGCTTCTGGTCGAGTTTGCCGTGCTTGAGCATCTGCCCCAGCACCGTGTTGCGCCGGGAAAGCGCGCGGTCGGGGTTGAGCACGGGGTTGTAGTAGGCCGTGCCCTTGAGCATGCCGATCAGCGTGGCGCTTTCCAGCACGTTGAGCTTGTCGGCCGACTTGTCGAAATACGTGCGCGCGGCCATCTCGATGCCGTAGGCGTTGTACAGAAACGGCACGGTGTTGAGGTACGTCTCCAGGATTTCTTCCTTGGAGTACGAGGCCTCGATCTTGAGCGCGGTGATCGCCTCCTTGAGCTTGCGCGTGATGGTGCGCGAGCGGCCGATTTCCTCAGGAAACAGATTGCGCGCCAGCTGCTGGGTGATGGTGGAGCCGCCCTGCGGATCACCGCGCAGCGTGTGCACCACCGACGCCGCGGTGCGCCGCCAGTCCAGCCCGAAGTGGCCGTAAAACCGGTGGTCTTCGGTGGCGATCAGCGCGTCGATGACGTTGGGAGAGATCTGGTTCAGTTCCACCCATTCGCGGTTCGCCCAGCGGTACTCGGCCAGCAGTTTGCCGTCGGCCGACATGAGCTGCGCCGGCAGCTCGCTCTTGGCCTTGCGGATGTCGGCGGTGGACGGGGTGAACGGCACCAGCGCCAGCGCATACAGCAGCACCGCTGCAGGCCCGGCCAGCAGGGCCCAGCCCAGCACGGGGCGCAGCGGGTGCGGAATGAAGCTGAACCAGCCCGCCAGCCGGGTCTTGAAGGTCAGCAAGAGGGATGCCATGCGAATTCCTGCAATGAAAGGCTTGCGCCGGGTTCAACCGTGTGGGCTGTCGGGGTCATGTCACGTTCAGGCAGCGGGCCCGGCCAGCAGCGCCAGCATGCCCGCCTCGTCCAGCACGGGCACGCCCAGCTCTTCGGCTTTGGCCAGCTTGCTGCCGGCCTCTTCGCCCGCCACCACATAGCTCGTTTTCTTGCTGACCGAGCCCGCCACCTTGGCGCCAGCAGCCTCCAGCATCTCGCGGGCGGCGTCGCGGCTCAGGGTGGGCAAGGTGCCGGTCAGCACCACCGTCTTGCCGGCCAGCACCTGCAGGGCCTTTTCGGCGGGCGCGCCTTCGGGCCAGTTGACTCCACAGGCGCGCAGCTGCTCGACCACCTCGCGGTTGTGCGGCTGCTCAAAAAACGTATGCAGCGCCTGCGCCACAACGGGGCCCACGTCGTTCACCGCCAGCAGTTGCTCCACGCTCGCGTCCATGATCGCGTCCAGCGTGCCGAAGTGCCGCGCCAGGTCCTTGGCCGTGGCCTCACCCACATGGCGGATGCCCAGGCCGAACAGAAAGCGCGGCAGGGTGGTCTGCTTGGATTTCTCCAGCGCGGCCAGCACGTTCTGGGCCGACTTGTCGGCCATGCGCTCCAGCGCAATCAGCGACGTGAGGCCCAGGCGGTACAGGTCGGGCAGCGTGCGGATCACGTTGGCGTCCACCAGCTGGTCCACCAGCTTGTCGCCCAGGCCTTCGATGTCCATGGCACGGCGGGCCGCAAAGTGCAGGATGGCCTCCTTGCGCTGCGCGGCGCAGAACAGGCCGCCCGTGCAGCGGTGGTTGGCCTCGCTTTTTTCGCGCACCACATCGCTGCCGCACACCGGGCAATGGGTGGGCATGCGGAAGTTCTTCACGTACCCCGCCCGCTGCCCCGGCAAGACGCCCACGACTTCCGGAATCACGTCGCCCGCGCGGCGCACGATCACCAGGTCGCCCACGCGCACGCCCTTCTTGCGGATCTCGAACAGGTTATGCAGCGTGGCATTCGTGACGGTGACACCGCCCACAAACACGGGCGCCAGCCGCGCCACGGGCGTGATCTTGCCGGTGCGGCCCACCTGCACGTCGATGCCCTCGACCCGGGTAGCCATCTCTTGCGCCGGGTACTTGTGCGCCACGGCCCAGCGCGGCTCCCGGGTCTTGAAACCCAGGTCGCGCTGCAACTGGAGCGCGTTGACCTTGTAGACCACACCGTCGATGTCATAGGGCAGCGCGTCGCGGCTGGCGCCCACCTGCTGGTGGTACGCTACCAATTCAGTAGCACCCAAGGCAATGGATACCTGCGCTGCCACCGGAAAACCCCATGACTTGAGTTGCTGGAGCAGTTCGTAGTGCGTGCGGAAGTCTGGCCCGCCCTCGGCCACGGGTGTGATGGCACCCAGCCCGTAGGCAAAAAAGCTCAGCGGCCGCTGCGCTGCAATGCCCGAATCCAGTTGGCGCACCGCACCTGCGGCGGCGTTGCGCGGGTTCACAAAGGTCTTGCCGCCCGCTTCGCGCTGGCGCTCGTTGAGGGCGTCAAAGTCGGTACGGCGCATGTAGACCTCGCCGCGCACTTCCAACAAGGCCGGGACGCCGTGGGGCAAGGTCAGAGGAATCTGGCGGATGGTGCGGATGTTGTGCGTCACGTCCTCGCCCACCTCGCCATCCCCGCGCGTGGCGGCCTGCACCAGGCGGCCGTATTCGTAGCGCAGGCTCATGGCCAGACCGTCGAACTTGGGCTCGGCCACGTATTCGATGGCGGGGTCTGCTTCGCCCAGGCCCAGCTCGCGCCGCACCCGCGCATCAAACGCCTGCGCGCCCGTGGCCTCGGTGTCGGTCTCGGTGTGGATGCTGAGCATGGGCACCGCGTGGCGCACCGGGGCCAGGCCTTCCATCACCGCGCCAATCACGCGCTGCGTGGGCGAATCGGGTGTGATCAGGTCGGGGTGCTCGGCCTCCAGCGCCTGCAGCTCACGGAACACGCGGTCGTATTCAGCATCAGGGACCGAGGGTGCGTCCTGCACGTAGTACTCGTGCGCCCAGCGGTGCAGCTGATCTCGAAGCGCTTTTATTTTGATAGCAGCTTGCGCTTGACTGGTTTGCGCTGCAGCCGAAAAAAGATCCAAACTGTCGGTCATTTCAGTATCCGGGCTCGCATGCCAACGTGCGCAGCGCATGCCACTGGCGCGGCCCAGGCGGGGGACACCCAGCAAGGGCCGCCCCGCAGCGAAGGTGTCGTCCCCCTTGAGGGGGAAGACGCCGCAGGCGGCTCAGGGGGTGCTTCATGCTCAACTAAAAAGCCGCCGCGCCAGCACCGACCCCGCCGACAGCTCCCGCCCGTCGAGCTGGTCGTACAGCAGCTCCAGGTCGGTGGCGATCGGGTCCATGGCCATGGCGGGCAGCGGGTGGCCGTTCTGGTCGCACAGCACGCCGTCCATGCCCTGGCACAACGCCACCGCGATCTCGCGCAGGCGGGCAAAGGGCTGTTCGGCACGGTTCACCTGCGGTACATCCAGGCTCAGGGTCACGTCGCGGATGGCGGACTGATCCAGATCGTCGGCCAGCGCGGCCTGCGTGTCGTAGGCCAGCGTGAGGATGGGCGGCAGGCCCTGGGCGCTGGCGGGCAGCACCAAGCGGCCGGGCATGGCGCCCGCCACGAAGCCCAGGCGGGCGGCGTTTTGCTGCACGTAGCCGGGGCTCCACGCGGCCTGGCGGGCGCGCAGCATGAAGGCCAGCTGGGCATCGTGGTCGCCGGCAAACTGGTCCAGCTCGCGCGCGCGAGCCACTTCCTGCAGCATGTCGGGGAAATCGGGGGCGGCGTTGATGGCGTCGGCAAAGGCCTGCGCCTTCATCACGAATTCGGAGTATTCGATTTCGTTGAGCGCGCCCATGCGGTTGGCCAGCTGCACTCCCGCCTGGAAACTCTGGTAACGCTGGCCGGGCGCGGGGGTTTCCCACTGCTGCGTGGCCTCGTTCAGGCCTTCGATGGCAAAGGGCTTGCTGCCCGCGCGGCGCGTGGGGGGTAGCGCGGCCAGGGCCGCGTCGCCCGACACCAGATGCTCTGCCTGCAGCGGCGCGATCACGTCAATCAGCGGGTCCAGCCCCGGGCGGCGCTCCAGCGAAAACGCGGGCACGGGCATCTGCAGTGCCTCGGTAGGGTCCACCACATGGGCGGCCGTGGGCTCGCGCCCGCGGTCCAGCTCCTGGAACTCCTCGGGCGTGAGCGGCGTGCCGGTGGTCAGGCCCGTATCGAAACCCGGCTCCTGGCGCAACGCAGGCTCGCCCGTGCGGTCCAGCTCCGGGTCAGGCGGCAGCGCCCGCTTGGGCGCGTTGCGCCGCGTGGTCCAGGTGTTGTAGGCCACGATCAGGGCCAGCACAAGGCCGCCGATGATGGCCAGGCTCAGTTGCAAGGTGCTCATATCAAAAATTTAGGTCTAGTCGCGGCGCGTCGCACGAGCACGCCCCATGCGCGTGACGCCGCGCAAGGGCCGTCCCGCAGCAAGGGCGTCGTCCCCCTTGGGGGCTGAGGGCCGCGGCTCCAAGCCTGCCGACGCAGGCTTGGACGTGCCCGAAGAGCCGCCGACTCTGGCGGCGGTGCCGAGGCGCGAAGCGACTCAGGTGGGTATTCATACGTCGGCCATCGACAAGGCAGACTCCATGTCCACCGCCACGATGCGCGAGACGCCCTGCTCCTGCATGGTCACGCCGATCAG
>ENA-UOXO01000125-UOXO01000125.1-mixed-culture-metagenome-genome-assembly--contig:-NODE-125-length-53948-cov-37.886609_pt1 | contig 53948 bp, 38 predicted proteins | sample MGYA00238162_ERZ761640 | MGnify/ENA primary metagenome ERZ761640 (study PRJEB28914, sample SAMN08778297) | mixed culture metagenome | isolation source: Freshwater growth medium | place: USA...
AATTCGCCTGATGGGCTGTCCAATTCGCCTGATGGGCTGTCCAATTCGCCTGATGGGCTGTCCAATTCGCCTGATGCGCTCGCCCCCCTCATCGGAGCGTCCCACGACGAGACGATCGTCACATGGGCACCCGTCCTTGCGGTCAGTGCCGGGCGCACCGAAGGCGATGGACATGGCGATGGAGCTTCCGAGGCTGACTGGATGTCGTGCCGTGTCGGCTATCTGCCTCTGACCCCAGCCATCGGGGCGGTGCCGGGCTGGCGGGAGCTCGCGACGAAACACGGGCTCGACATCGGCTTTCCTTTCCGCCACTTGCCAGTCCGCGTGCGCCATCTGCAGCACTCTACAGGTATCCAGCGAAGCAGCCATATTCCGTTCCGGTACATGCGGGAGGTAGAGCTGGAGTGCGATCTGTGGTCGGACGGAGAGAGCAGCCAGCGCAAGGACTGGTGGGCCATCGCCGTCTTTTTGGCGGAGCTCGGGTAAGACGACGGACGACGCAGGGTATGAATATTGTTGGATTTATGTTCGCGAACCGACTGATTGACCCAAAGGGGTAGGGGGAGATTATTCCTTCTGGATTCACACACTCTACCTCCCCATCACCTGCTGATTTTGAACACTCAGTGACGTGATTCTTTGACCCAAAGGCATGCCCAAAGCCCGGGGGCAAAGGGGCGGAGGGGGCCGGGAGGCGTATTCCTTCTGGATTCACACACTCGATCCCCACATGGATCCCCACCACCTGATATTTTGAACTCAGTGCATGACTCAGTGACCCCCGCCCCCGCGTACGAAAGGGCTAACCGCCTTACCGGGTACCGTACGCCTACCATGACGCCTACGCCTCAATGCTACGCCTCACTACGCGCCGGGTACGCTCCCAGTCACGGCGGAGCGGCATGCGGAGCGGGCGCGGGGGCGGGGCATGGCGCCTTGGCGGGGGCGGGGCCGGGGGCGACGGACGACGAGCGCGCGCGCCCCACGTCTAGCAGTCGTAGTCTAGTCGAGTCTCTAGAATATTTTCGCATTTCGGCTGATTACATGTTTTTAACACTGCCCATCCACATATTACACGTTACACCTGTTTGGGAATTGAAGGTACTACCAAAGCCGTATAAACGGCGCCCCCCGGACCTCTTCGCGACGGCCGCCCACGTCGCACCGTTCCCAAACGAAACGGCTGCGAGACTCGCCGGCCGAGACGCGAGAGACCACCGACCGATTTCGAACGCGTGAAACATCATGCGCCCTCTTCACCATGGCAACCACATTGGTGACGCGGGGGGACTTTCTTCGTGGACAGGACTAACAAGCAGCACGAGCGAGACGCAGGAGACGCTCAGCCAGATCATGAGCGCGCACCGGATGATGTGCCAGTCGAGGCTCTCGAAGTAGATCTGCACCCGGCTGGGCGGCGGCATGGTCTGCAGATCCGAGAAGGCGGCGGTGTTGCGCAAACGCGCTTCGAAGCTGGGCACCACCTCCTTGCGCGACGGCTCAAGCTTCTTGAAATAGCACTTGAGCTCGTCGAGCGAGATGGAATTCGAGTTATCAGTGTCGATCAGGCGGAAGAGCTCGTCGCCCTCCATCTTGAACTCCGGCCACAGCTCGCACAGCTCGGGATGTTGTGTGATGGCGCTGGTGAGCTCCTCCTTGGTCACCGTTTGGTCACCGTCGACATCGGCGAGTTTGAAGAGGGTCTCGGCGAGCCGTTCGGTCGAGAAGAGGTCGTCGGTCCTGGACGTATGTTCGTCCAAGTAGTTTCGGTCACCAGAGAGGAGGCAGCAAGTGCGAGTGGGAGTGGCCGGCTGGGACTGTCCCAGCCGAGGCCTGCCGCCCCCTGCCATCAACTGCTCCTGCCGATACGACGCGCCGCCCGGCCGCATGCGTTTGTCGAGCTCGTTTCGCGAAATCATCTGATATTTGACCACGAGACCTTGGCATGAGCACATGAGCACCTCCTCCGCCTCCCCTCGGGTGCCCGCTGTGAGGATCGCCTTCGAAAAGTAGCGCTCGGCCGACGCAGACGGCGTACCGCCGGGACTGGCGGAGGCAGTGGGGACGCTGGTCGCGGGTTCGATGAGGCCGATCGGGTCGAACCCGCGCCCAGCAATGCCTCCACCGGGTAAGCGTGACGGATCACTGGAAGCGCGGCGAGGAGAAGTGGACGATCGCGGCGACAGCGACGGCTGAGAGCGCGACGAGACGGCATATGCGATGCGCCTGTCCCCATCCTCGAGGCAGCCCGAGACGGCGGTAGACCCATCCGAGAACAGACGCACCTGCGAGGCAATCAGAGGTCATCAGAGGCAATCAGAGCTCATCAGAGGCACTCAGGGCTCATCAGAGGTCATCAGACGCACCTGCGAGGCAATCAGAGGTCATCATCAGACGCACCTGCGAGGCAATCAGAGGTCATCTGAGGTCATCAGAGGGTCATCAGCGGGTCATCAGAGGGTCATCAGAGGTCATCAGACGTACCTCAGAGGTCATCAGAGGTCATCAGACGTACCTCCGAGGCAGCTTTGCCGCGGTTGTCCTCGGCCTTCATGTCTGAGTAGCTCGTGTCGCACATGATGATATCCACACGCGGCCCGGTGCCCGCGGCCGCCGCCGCCGACTGGATCACCGTTGGGCAGTTGCCGTGCGGAGTGTGGCCGACGACGAGCCGGCAGATGCCGTTGGCGGCGAGCTTGGCCTCGAGGGCCGGCGGCAGCGGCGCGGGCATGCCGCTGTCGTCGAGGTGGCGGCCGAGTACGACAGAGGGCAGAGTATTGGGCACACAGTAATCCATGAGCCCATGACCTCCGCGCCGATTTTCCTCATACGCGCTCGCATAGCTCGTCTGATCTCGCCTGATCTCCCACTCCGGGCGCGCCTCCCACTCCGCGATCTGCTCGGTCTTCCACCGATGCAACTGGCGCACCCACATGCGCACGTCTTCGTACTGCCGGTTCGGTGGCACGAAGCCGAAGCATTCCTTGTGGCCGTCGCGGTAGTTGCCCTGGAGGCCGCCATGGACGAACAGGGTGTCCCCGAGGACGACAGCGAGCTCCCCGAGACGCACCTGATGTGGGAGGCAATCACGTGTCATCATGTGTCATCATCAGCCGGATGGACGAGAGTGAGCTCCCCGAGACGCACCAGCTCGCGCATCACGCCGCCTCGGGCGACGCTGTCGACGAAAGAGCTCACGACGGCGCTTTCGCTCACCTGGAGGGGTTGGGTGGGTGTGAATTGGAGGGGTTGGGTGGGTGGGTAAGGGCGAACACACGGCTGTGAATGGCGTCTCTCGGCATTCTCCCACGTGCGTGTTTGGCACGCCCAGTACCAGGCGCACCTTTGACACGTCGATCTTGTGGATGACGGACAACTCGGCACGTCGCCGCTCAAACTCGCCGTCGGCGCCCATGGTCTCCTTGAGCATCCAGCGCACCCGTGCCGCGGGCGTGTTCGCCACGCGGAGCGCCGCCTCGTCCACCTCCTCCGGCTGGATCCCGCGCGATTTGGCGATCGTCGCGCGTAGGAAGCCCTCCGGGCTCACCCTCTTCGCCGGCGCTACCCAATACGGCCCGGGCACGCCGTGCAGCTCGGCGAGCTGCGAGGGCGCGAGCTCGGAGGTGAAGCGCATCTTGTTGATGTCGCGGTTACCCAGGATGATGTGCACGGCGGACGGGTACTTTTTCTTGAGCCGCACCAGTGTTGTCGCCACGCGGATCGAACCACCGACCTTGCCGCCCTTGTCCACCGAGTCGCCGCCGAAGACAAAGTGCCAGCCCGGCTGCAGCTTTATGTCGGCGCTGCCGTCTTCGTGGAGTGACAGCAGTTCAAGCACTGGGCTCATTTCGATGCACTTGATAAAATACTCCCAGTTTCCCTCGACGTCGGTCATGAAGGCGACGTTCGGCATGTTCGTCATCAGAACTTTCTTGCGGTGATGACAAACGTAGTAGGCGAGCGCGAGCAAGAACCCGAAGACCACGCTGCACACGCACGCCACTGGGTCGTTCCCTGCGGAGGCAACGAACGCCTCCACACCGGGCATGGTTCTCGCAAGAAGCGAGCGACCTTCGACAAGCGTGCCCAGTTCGGGATAGTTTGAAACTCGAGAAATGGAATCGCGGGTCCCACGACACGAAACTTTCGCAGAGAGTCCCATGGCGACAAGGGTTGGCGCGAAATTCGTGTACACAAGTCAGCGTCGCTTTTGCGGACACGTGCATGGCTAGCAGTACAGAGACTGGTGCGAGCGCGGCCGCGAGCGCGGGGCTGTACGCGACGTCCGCGGATTCCCCGCAGGGCCGGTGGGTGTGGATTGGGGGCCTCGCGCCCGACATATCCGATGCCCAGCTCATCGAGCGGATCGGCGCTCACCAGGCACGCGAGGGCAGTGGGTCAACCTTCGACGTGCACCGGTTTGAGGGCGGCGCGTGGGTGCATTTTGCGCGCCCGTCGCTCGCCCATGTGTGCCTCACCGCGCTCAACGGCACCGTGCTCACCGGCCCCAAGGGTAGCGCTTCAACGCTGCGGCTCCGATACGCCGCCCACCTGGAGGACACGTCGGCGCCGCCCGCGGTCGCATACCTGAAGCGGCCGCTTCCGGGGGCGGCGGCGTTGGCCGCCGGCAGCGACGAGGGCAAAAAGGTCAACGGCGGCGCCGCTCCCAGCGCCCGCCCTTCGGATCCGCCGGCCGCTAAACGGGCAAGGACTTTCGACAACGCACAGCCGTCGTCCTCGCAGCAGCAGCAACAGCAACTGCAGCAGCAACAGCCGACAGCGCCGGCGGCGGCAGGAGCGCAGTCCACGTCGCCTCCATCCCAAACGGGACACTCCGCGCCGGCGAGCGCCGCCGTCAAGACCGAGCCCAAGCCGGCTGCGGCGGCAGGGCGCTCCGCTGCCTCAGCTTCCGCGAGTTCCACAGCAGGCACCAACGGAGCTACCATCTCCCCGAGCGCACCGCGAGCAGTGGCGGGCGGGAGCGCGGCGACGCGCCCGCCCGCCACGCTGCCGGGAGGCCCCGGCACCCATGCTGACATGCTGCGCCTAGCACTCAGGTTCGGACCGACCCTAATTAGGATGAGCCCCCCCGCCCCCCTGCCCCCCCTTACCTTGCGAGTGGTTGCATCCCACGTCCCTGGCTGTCTGTGCATGGTTGCTTGTGCATGCATGGGCGGATGGCGCATGGGTCCCTGGCATTCAAGCATCCCCCCCGCCCCTTGGGCTTCGTGCTACTGCTCGGCTCTCCACCGCATGCCCCTCGCATGCAATGAGCCGTCCCTAATTAGGATGAGCCCCCCCGCCTCCCCCTCCCCGCCCTTGCCCCATTCGCCCACCACCTCGAGCGCTTCGCCTTGCGCACATGCTCCCTGCCCCCCCCCGATCTCCCTGTGCCCGGCCTCGCGGCGCTGACGTTCGTCTCCTCTCTCTCGCGTCCCAAATGGCTGTGTGCATTCACATTCACAGCAAACTTGACGTGGATGTCGCTCTCACCGAGATCCTCCAGTTCCTGCAGAGCGATGAGAGGCTTCCCACACGCACACGCAAGGCCGTGCAGTTTCTCAATGGCCTGCGGCAGCAGATGGTGCACGCGCAGACGCACGCGTCTCATCCCGAGCTCTTCGACTGTCCATTGAGCGCCGCCGCCCACGACACCGCCATCGCGCCCATCGCGGCGGTCTACACACTCGCCGACGTGCGCCGCTCCTTCGGCGACGGATTCCAGGAGCGGTTCTGGCCTATCTTCCGCGCGTTCAATTGCGTGCTGCCGGCGCACGCGCCCGAGATGGCGCTCTTCGGCGGCTCCAAGCGCACGTCCGGCATCAGCAGCATGCTGCCAGCACGCCAATGATCATCTTCCTACGTCGCAGCGCCTCTTCATTTGGCTCTACGCGCACGTGTGGTGGTGTGCATGGTGAATGAAAGCGCTACTCAACCTTATCTACTGGCCGTCGGCTCGAGCGGGAGCGTGCTGTGGCGCCGCATGGAACGGAGTCCTTTAATTGCGGTGCCCTAGAATGACGAAACCTCGATGATCTCTATGACGATATCTATAGCGTGGCGGCTCGAGCGGCAGCGTGCTGCGGCGGCGCCGGCGATCACTGCAGAGACATGAGGTGGCGGCTCTTTCGACGATGGTGGTCACTGCTTGCTCCCCACTGAGTGGGGCCCCACTGACCCCTGTGGTGCAGCTGCACCTGGGCCAGGCAATGGGGCCAGGGTCCTCTGGGGTGTTGAGCTAAGGAGGCCGTTTTTCAACTTCCACTGACGTCTCATGGCCCAAGAGCGTCGACATTTTATCGAATTTGCGCTTTTCTCATTCCACAGCTGATTTTCCCACAGGCGACCCCTACGCTCACCGTCACGCTCCCCACACGGGCCCAACACGCCGGTCGCGCCCAGAGATGGAAAGCGAGGCGGGACTTCTCGCGCCCGTCTACGAGCAGCCCCATTTCGGTGGCGAGGCTGAACCGCCATACAAGCGCGCCCGCCCGGACGAGGAGGGCCTCGTTCCTACTCTCACCTGTGAGGGAGGCGCCCTCGACACGCTGCCAGAGGAAGCGCACGAACAGGCGCCGTACGATGAATCGGCTGCCAGTTCAACTGCCGCGCCCGGCGAGACGATGCTGCTTCCCGCGGAAGGGCTGGCTCCCGCGCCGCCGCAAGCTGCCCATGAGGAGGCGGGGCCTGCCGAGGCCCACGAGGAGGGCGGGCAGCAGCTGATGGGCCACGAGGAGGGTGCCCAGCTTGTGGGCCAGGAGGAGTGCGCGCAGCTGGTGGCATACGAGGCCGAGCCAGGTCCGAGCGGTGAGCAGGAGCACACCGTAGCCATCAATGCAGAGGAGGCCATCGGCGCGCGCGCCCATTCGAAGCCGGAGGCTAAGATCGTATGTCCGCTGTGGCCAAAGGGAGGCAACATCACGTGCACGAACCCAAACACGAACCCGGCGGGCCTGCGCGACAAGAAGGTCATCCTAGACGGGCGCGAGTACACGCTGTGCCGCTCGCACGCCAACAAACTGCGCCATCGGCTGCGCGCGGACGACGGCGAGGAGGCGGCCGCCAACTGGTTGCGTGACGCGTTGATCAAATGTGGTATGGTGGTGGAGGAGCGTCTCTCATCTCTGACGAGCGCAAACCTGTCGCAGCACAACCTGTCGCAGCACGCCGGGATGGATGCCGCCGCGATGGCCTCGCCGAACGGCGGGCCGTACACGGAGCACGTCGAGCACGTGGGCGCGGCCGGTACGGATGGCGCGGCCGTGATCGAGGCCGTCGTGGTGGGCGCCGAGGCCGAGGGTGTGCACGTCCTCGGTCACTGCGCGACACAGGCCATGCCGCAGGTGCCGTATGCCGAGCACCTGCAGGCATATGAAGGCGCCCAGCCGATGATGGGAGCGGGCGGCAGCGCGCTCATGGCAGGCGGTGGCGGTGAGCTCATGGTCGCTGAGCCTGGGATGCAATCGCTTGTCTTCCCTGCCCAAAAGGAGAAGACACAGTTCTCGCATGGGCCTCGCACGATCTACGTGTGGGGCGGCGAGGGCATCCTGGCGGCCGCGATAGGCGGCCGCACGAGCGTCGTGCTCCCTCCAACAGCAGGGCTGCGCGAGCTCAAGACGCTGATCCGAAAGACGTTTGGACGGTATGCGTACCATAAACTTGGCCGCCTGCTGCTCGTCGCGAGTGGGGTCATCACCGACGTCGAGGTGACGCGAGAGCATCTGGTCGAGGGCGCGACCGTCCACTGCACGTACACGCACACGACGGGCAACCAGTCGTTACCGCCCGGCGGCCGACCCAAAAGCATGGACGGCTCAGTGCCAAATGGGTCCGACGCCCTGACCTATCTAGGCGCCGCCGCGAGCGCGGAGGCCTCAGCGCTTGCCGATGCGCATGGTGGCGTGCAATCCGAGTCAGCGTGGCCTGCGGCAGCGTCGGTCGAGGGGGCGCACGAGGAGGCGGGGGCGGCGACGATGGAGTACGAGGGTCACACGGGAGGTGACGCGGCGGCGCATGAGCATGTCCAGGCTGTCCACACCATCGCACAGGCTCCTCTGTCCAGCGTGTTTGTCATGCCTGCAGAGGCTCCCGGCCCACTCATCCACAGCTACATCAGCCCAGGTTGAGAAAGCCTGCCGATCCGCTGAGCCGACACGTGGTGATGCAGTAGAACTAAGGGGCGCCCGGCCTCTAAAGAGAGAGATGATGTGCAGTAAGAGTGAGAAGACAGAGAGACGACGCGCGCGCGCACCGGCGGACGCCCCAACTCTTACCGACCAACAAGATGTACATATGGTATTGGATACAGTTTAAGTGAATTCACCGTATGCTTCGAGAGGATACGGACTCGGGACTGCCGCACTGCCACTGGAGCGACCCCGCCGCGACCGCGCGCCGGCGGTGCATCATTTATCGGGGGGGTGGCAAGGTATCGGTGCGTGTGGCGTGTCGTCCGGTCCGGTCCTGGTCCGGTCGCACACTAGACACTTAGTACGTGGTCGTCGAAACGCCGACCGAAGTTAATACTCGTAAGTCGAGTACCGAACGTCCGATGGAGGTACTAAAGAGCCGAGCGATAGACACGGTCCGAGGCCACGAGGCATGCCACGAGGCCCGAGTTGGGCCCGAGGCCCCCGAGCTCAGTACTATGGTGCTGAGTCCTCACCTGATTGCCTATCACAAGATCCCGCCCGGCAGCATAGGGCAGAAATCGACAGGGATCAGGGAACACCGCCGGCGCGCGCTGGGAATGAGACCGACCTCACAACATGTAGCATAATGGAGGTGACCCGAGAGAGCGAAGAGAGATTTGTAACTGACCAAGCTACCTACACATTGGCAGGACCCCCTGAATTGCGGTGGGGGAATTTGAAGGGGGTGTCGGCGTCACGAGAGAGCGAGTACTCAGTACACTTGAATGTTGACCGAGAGGTGCGGAGCCAATTGTGTGGAGCCGTCCTTTGAGTCGGTGGCGTGGTGAGCTTCGGGGACCGCGACAAACTATGTCTACTGAGCACAATCGCGCCGCGCGCGCCGTTCGCCGGCGCCGTTCCAAAATCGCAACAAGTTTCATGAAGTTTGGAACGCCTCGCCCTCACTTCCTCATCCACGTGCTTCATGGGACGGCGCGACAACTGGCCCGGCCCGTGCGATACGCAGCCCGAGCTGTGGACTGGCCCACAGCACAAGGCCCGACCGCTCAGCGCCTATCGACTAAAGACCCTCAGCACACCGAATGTGCGCGGCTGTTCTGTGCCGTTGACACAGAGCGGCTGTGCACTGCTTACTGTTGAGACAGAGCGGTGGCCCAAGTCGGCTCGCACGCCGCGCACGGCTAGCCGCCAGCCGCCTCCGTTCGAAGTCGGATGGGGTGACGGCAGGCCAACTGGGAGCAATCATTCCAGGCCTTTCCAAGCACGAATGCAGCGTCCAAGTTCTGAATTAGCTGCGCCATCCGGGCCGTCGCCGAGCTGTACGAGCGGCGCACAGGAATCGGAAACCCTCCGCGCGCTCAAGGCAGAAAATGAGCAACTGCAGCACCAACTGGAGCTTTTGGCATCGGAGAAGGACCGATTAATTGCCGCTTTCGAGGCTAGCCGTTTGGAAGCTGATGCCATGCGTATGGAGTGGGCGAGGGTGCATGGTGAGCTTGCTGCGAGGGATGCTGCAGAGGCAGCCCTCAGGCAGATGGGTTTGATGCCGGGCGATCTCAAGAGTCTGATTTCGCCTCGGGCCAGCAGCACAGCTGCCGTGGCAAAGGAGCACGCGGCCGCGGTAGCGGCGGCGGCAGCACCGGCGGCGGCAGCACCGGCGGTGGCAGCACCAGCGGCGGCTGCATCTCAGGCGATACTAGCAACTGCGGCACCACTCGCGACGACTAATATCGCCATCAGCTCCACCACCTCTGCCACGCCTGCCTCGTGCCGACCCACGCACGGTTTCGTTAGCCATGCCGAGTGGGCACCCGAGACGCCTTTTATTTGCCATGCACCACCACCAGCCGCCGCTCCCGCGTCGTGGACTGGATGGCTGACCTCTAGGTGGCTGGCCTCTCGCGCTGAATTAGCGGACGCGAGCACCCATGATATCTGTGCCTGAAGAAAACCGCGAGGATTCGCCGACAGCGACGTTCCGTTCTTCAGGCGTGTGTCTGTACTGTAATCAGTTCAGAAATCTACGGAAGTGCAGCATTTGACTATTTGCGCCCATGACGGCGCCCATTTAAGACTGAAACGCACTCGATTGGCGACCCCTCCTGTGTGCTCATGCGCCTGTTCAGTACCAAAACGCGACAAGCCAGCATGGCCGGCACGTCAAATGATACGGAGGGCACGACAGGCGCTGTTCCGACAGGCGGCGTGGCAGACGTCGCCGTTGGAAGAGCTGATCTCATGCCATCAGAATCTTCCGCCATCTCGGCACCATCCACAGCTCTGCGGCCAAAAGGCGCGGCGGATGGCTTCCAGATCTGGCAACATGCTCTGCTGGGCAAGGTGGCTGAGCTCACACGCGCACTGGCCGAAGCGCCCGCGGGCAGCATTGACTACAAAGGCACCCGCAACTGGACGCCCCTCTTTGCAGCTTCCGCCCGTGGTCACACGGAATGCGTTGCCTTGTTGCTCTTGAGGAACGCCGACCCGGACATCAAGGCAGACACTGGCTGGACCGCATTGATGACGGCGGCACAGCAAGGCTTTGCGGACATCGCAAGTCTTCTCGTTCAGCATGGAGCTGCCACCGACGTACTCAATCCTGACGGCAACTCTGCACACGCTCTTGCAGTGGCAGCCGGAAAGAGTGATACAGCAAGCTTGCTGCTCAAAGGCCGTACCGGAGCGCCTGCGGCGCCCATCGATGGAGGCTCGAGTGCAATTGATCTTGCAACTGATCCTGCAACTGATCCTGCAATTCCATTGGCGGTGGAAGATGCAGCCTCGGAGAAGGCCGCCAAAGAGGCCGCCGCCGCGACCAAGGTGCAGGCGATTCAGCGCGGCAACGTGGCCCGCGAGCAACAGGTGAGCACTGCTCGCGAGCGTGCTGCGCGTATCGAAGCCGAGACGCACGCAAAGGCCGCCTCGGAGAAGGCCGCCAAGGAGGCCGCCGCCGCGACCAAGGTGCAGGCGGTTCAGCGCGGCAACGTGGCCCGCGAGCAACAGGTGAGCACTGCTCGCGAGCGTGCTGCGCGTATCGAAGCCGAGACGCACGCAAAGGCCGCCTCGGAGAAGGCCGCCAAGGAGGCCGCCGCCGCGACCAAGGTGCAGGCGGTTCAGCGCGGCAACGTGGCCCGCGAGCAACAGGTGAGCACTGCTCGCGAGCGTGCTGCGCGTATCGAAGCCGAGACGCACGCAAAGGCCGCCTCGGAGAAGGCCGCCAAGGAGGCCGCCGCCGCGACCAAGGTGCAGGCGGTTCAGCGTGGCAACGTGGCCCGCCAGTCGCCGAAAACAATGGCCGACGCTTCGGCTGCTGCACCTGATTCTTTCGCCGATGCGAACACGAGCATGCCCCAACAGTTGGATACGTTCGCCAAGTTGGATACCTTCGCCAAGCAGGTTGCCGAACTGTCGGCCGAGCTCGCGCGCACTCAAGCCGAGTTGGCTTCGATCAAGGAACAGGTAAGCAGTCCAGGCTTGCCGGCACTCCGGCCGCCGGAAGATTTGGCGTACGCAGCGCGCCTAGATGTGCTCTCAAAGACAGTAGAAAGTCTTGCAGAGGAGCTTGCTCGCGAACGTGCTGCGCGTATGGAAGCCGAAACGCACGCAAAAGCCGCCTCGGAGAAGGCCGAATCAGACAAAGCCACCAAGGAGGCCGCCGCCGCGACCAAGGTGCAGGCGATTCAGCGCGGCAACGTGGCCCGCGAGCAACAGGTGAGCACTGCTCGCGAGCGTGCTGCGCGTATCGAAGCCGAGACGCACGCAAAGGCCGCCTCGGAGAAGGCCGCCAAGGAGGCCGCCGCCGCGACCAAGGTGCAGGCGATTCAGCGCGGCAACGTGGCCCGCGAGCAACAGGTGAGCACTGCTCGCGAGCGTGCTGCACGTATCGAAGCCGAGACGCACGCAAAGGCCGCCTCGGAGAAGGCCGCCGCCGCGACCAAGGTACAGGCGGTTCAGCGCGGCAACGTGGCCCGCCAGGCGCCGCATGCTAGGGCCGAGGGGAAGACAGCGGCCGAGAAGGAAGCGGCCGAGGCTAGGGCGGCGGCCGATAAAGCAGCGGCCGAAACCAGGGCGGCAGCCGTGGCTAGGGCAGCGGCCGAGGAGGCTGCGGCCGAGGCAAAGTTGGTAGCCAAGAAGGAAGCGGCAGAGGCTGCGGCCGCTGTGACCGCAGTAGGTACCGTGAACGCGCTCCCCGATGACAGCTGGATCAAGGCCCAGGTGAGCAGGACAGGCTCACCAGCGCGCCGCGCCTCCCCGAGGCGTAAAGACGCGCAGGAGGCGCAGCTCAACCAGGTCATGTACCTCGTCATGGACGAGGCGACGGAGCTCGCGACCCGGCTGACGCAAGAGATCGCCGATCTGCGAGGGGAGATGGCGGCACTCAAGGCGGCCTCTGCGGCCTCTAAGTTTGCGGTCGAGACACCATCGAGGCCGCACGCCGCGGCTTCCCTACGGCACCGGGAAGATTTTGCGAATGCAGCACGCCTCGAGTATCTCACAAAAACTGTAGAGACGCTCGCGGAGCAGATTGCTCGCGAACGTGCAGAAAGACTTACCGAAGAGATCGCTCGCGAACGTGCAGCACGTATTGCGGCCGAGGAGCTCGCTCGCGAACGTGCTGCTCGTATGGCGGTTCAAGCCCAGTCTTCAACACCACCTGCTGTGCCGTCTGAGCGAGCTCCCTACACGCCGATGCAGCGTTTCGCCGTCGAGCCGCGGCCTGTGGCGTATGCAAGCCAAGAGCATTTGGCTGCTCTAACCGATTTGGTTACGAAGCTCCCGCCGTCTTCTTCAGCAGTCGGTTTGGTCGCGAACAATGTGAGAGAGTCGCTTTGGCTCTCTCACATGGACGCAGCGGCTTCAGAGCCACTGCTGCTGCGCCAGATGGATCGAAAGCCAGGCCACACAGGGTGGCAGCCGGACGGCAAGGGCGGCTGGACGTCTCCTCCTACTGCTGCTGTGGCGGCTGCGGCGGTTCCTGCTGCTGCTGCTCGAGAAGGCGCCAGCGATGAGGCATCAGTGCCATCGTCAGAGTCCGCTGTGCGCACCGATTTCGAGACCTCAAACCTGGCATTCAGCCCGACAGGCGACGAGACTCAGACTTTGGCGGAGAAGATCAACTCGTGCAGCTCGTCAACCTCTTCGCCGGCTGTCGCCCGGCTGACGCAAGAGCTCGCCGATCTGCGAGGGGAGATGGCGGCGCTCAAGGAGGCCTCGGCGGCAGCCTCTTCGCTAGTCGTCGAGACACCATCGAACCCGCTCGCAGCGGCTTCCGAAGAGCCGCCGGCTGAATCCGCGAATGCAGCGCGCCTCGATGCTCTCGCAAAGACTGTCGAGAGTCTTGCAGAGGAGCTTGCTCGCGAGCGTGCTGCGCGTATGGAAGCCGAAGCACAAGCTGCAAACCCAGTGCACGTGGCTGCTCTTTCCACATTGGTCACGAGACTCTCACCGGCTTCTCCCGGGCTTGTGCAGGACGCAGCGATTCCAGAGCCTCTGCTGCTCCTCCAGCTCGATCGAAAGCCAGGTGAATCGATCGCTACACCGACGAAAGGACGGCGCACCGACAGCGACAACGTGGCGTGGCGGCCGGATGGGAAGGGCGGCTGGACGCGAGAAGCATCTAGTGATGATGCATTGATATCATACCATTCGACTATACCAGCGTCCGGGTCTGTTTGGTCCATTGATTCCGAGCGAGTGCCGCTAGCATTGGCCGCTGAGCCAGAATTCGCCCCTCATGCTCTCCCTCTGCCATCGCCGTACCCGTCCGAGCGAGTGCCGCTAAGCGCACCAAGGCGCGCCTCCTTTAGTGATCTCCTATCGGGAAGTGTGGCTCCCGTGGAAGTTTCTGGAGACCATGGTCATCCCGAAAGACCGAGCTTCCTACAGGATGTCTTCTCCCGCAAGAATCTCCTCTCGGGAAGTGTGGCTCCCGTGGAAAGCTCTGGGGGTCATCGTCAACCGGAAGGACCGCCAGCACCGCCAACACCACTGGAGGAAATGTGGATCGACATGACGCGTCTGCCAGATGCACGGCCTCCAGGAACACCGCTAACACCATTTGAAGCTAAACTTGAGGAAGTGTGGACAACAGTGTCTTCTACCCAGGTGTGGAAGGACATGTTTCGTCCAGATTGAATAGCAGTGACGAGAAGGAGAGTGCAGGAGTTAGAGATTTGTAGCTGACCCAAGCTGTCAGTGCAGGGTCGCTGAGGGACCAGGGAGCGGAGGGGATTCGATTGCGGATTCTTGATGATACTAGAACTCGCAACTCGCGACATGAAGTCAAGGGAAAAGCACCTATTTGAACGCATCAGTCGAGTCATCACGGGAGTATACTACGGTATTCACAGCGAACTTGGCAAAGGCACACCACAGTACCTAGTTGTACCTGTGCCGCAGCAATTGAAACAGACTCAAATTCTGAGGTCCGACGACGAGGCTTCATTTTGCTGCCCTAGACGGGCTCTACGCGCTCGGTCGAGGGCGGCGTGCCAAACTTGGTCTTGCTCACTGGTGACAGAGGCGGCGAGGAGGGCGGCGGCAGTGAGGGCTGCTTCAACATGTCTTAAGTCGAGCTCGGTCTCGATCGTGACGGCTGCAGGGCTGAGCGCCACCTCTAGCGCATCCGATACAGCGGCTGGATCCCCTTCCGTCTCATGTTGCTTGATCGCCGCCTCTTCGGCAGGCGTGATCGCAAACTTGAGGGCCTCGTCATATGCCCCCTCGGCTACGTAAAATCGGAGCGACTCAATGCGCCGCGCCTCCTCCAGCGCGCCGCGTGCCTGGTGGCCGCGAACCAGTGACTGCACCTTGACCGCTGCCATTTTGGCCGATGGGTGCCACCACTGCTGTCTCGTTGGCGTCCTGCTAACTGCCGATTCCTTCTCAACAAGAGGGTTGAGTTCCGTCTCGGGCTCCTCCTCATCCTCCACACTGTCAGGTCCTGAGGACTCTAGAGGACTAGAGGACTCCTCGTCCTCATACAGCGCTAGGCCGAGGATGGCGGGCGCGACGTTCAGCCGGCGCACCTCGACGGTCGCCTCCTTGAGCCAGCCCGGTGTACCGCCCGTCGAAGCAACACGCGTCGATGCGCCACTCGTCGATGCGCCGCCCGTGCTGGCCGAGAATCCCGAGAGTCGTGCCGGCGTCACGCCAAACTGGGCTTCCAGGTCCCTCTCAACATCAAGGTCGGTCGGTGATTCCTCATCCACTGGCTGCAACGACTGGAGCTCGATGCCGCTTCCCCCATCCCAAGGACCTGGGATGGATGCTGCCCCAGGATGAACGCCGGCAGGATGGACGCCGCCTCCCCCGTCCCAAGGTTCCCTTTGCGGGGTGACATCGCCTTCCACACTGGTCCCCTCGGAACGAGGAGTCCACGGGTTCGGACTGTCCTCGATCGGAAGGCCATTAAGGCCAACAGCGCGCTTCACACGAGATAATGGCGTCGGTTGTGCGGCTTGGCGTTTGGGGGTGACGTGACCTTCGTACGTAGCGCGGAAACGCATGATGGCCGCGGACGAGGTTGGATTGCTGTTGGGACATCGCAACTTCGGCTTGCGTCCTGATGCGCGCAGGTCGAGAGAGCACAACGAAGTCGGCAAGACCGCTGCTAACGCCCCTGCCCCGATGTCGCCGATCAAAGGATTTCCAGACAAATCTAAGATGCGAAGTTGCTCGGCGTATGGGAGAATCTCAGCGAGCTGGACACACTCCTGGTCGCCCCAGCCGAATCCACGGCACTCAAGCCTAGAGAGCGAGCCGAGCGACTCAGTGAGATGTTTGTGATACAGCTGCAGAGCCACATGCATGTCGGCCCTTCGAGCAAACGGATTGTCAGCCAGAAGAGCGGAGAGCTGCCCAACAGACGCAGGTGCACGCCGAGGTACGCTGCACTGCTGCACAATTTGCTTCTTCCAGTGCTTCACTCGCTCTGGAGCAATCTGTAGCGCGCTCAAGTCGAGACAGGTGTGCACCTTCTTCAGAATGGTACACGCCAGAGCCTTTTCGACAGTGAGCCATCCTCTTGCACCGCCACGAGCCCCATCCGTGCCAGCAATCGCGCCATCTAGAATCCAGACTTCGACGGTTGGATGGGCAAAGATGGATGGTATGCTGGCGATCCCTTGCTCGTAAGTCATAAGGACGCGCGGGTCCAGACTGCACACGTCAATAAACACAGCCAATTCCAGGCGTGGTGAGTGAGCCTTACGCGCCTTCAGCAGCATGGCAATCGCGTACAGGAACGCTTTTGGCATGAGCATCGCTTGAGCGCTCTGCGCCACAGAACTTTCGCCATCGGGCCCAGGATAGGCAATTGCAATAATCTGCAGTGCAGGACTATCGAAGGGTCCGTCGTAAAAGTTGTCCTCACTTAGAGCAAAGCGTGGACAGAGCATGTTCCCGGCGCTCCATGCATCGACAAAGTATTGAGCTTTGACCAAACGAACAGGCTTCTGAGCGGGCAAGTCTCGAGAGGATGCGGAGACATTGCCAAGGCCTACTTTCATCGCCAGTTGCTCGTACGCAATCTCCTGTTTGCAGGCAGGATTCTCAAAGAAGGCTGCGCCAACTCCCTGTCTCCATTGCAGGCTGACGGTGCCACCAATGCTATCATCGACATCAGCAATCATCCTATTCTCGATGTCGATGTGGCTTAGCCCTCGAGGGCTTTCGAGTTTGCCCTTGTCTGACAGCACAGGAGTATGCCACTGCACAGAGCGTGGAACGCCATCGACGAGAAGTGTGCTCCCCTTGATGGTCACCTGCTTGCCGATATCCGCCTTGGTGATTGCCGGATATTGGCTTAATAGTCGCTTCCCAGCGCAGCTTGCTGGCGAGCAGTAGCACCCATAGAAATACATGATGCCACAGCACAGCACCGTGCCAATCACGGCACCCACAATCGCTAGAACAATCGCCACGAACTCTGTGGATTTTGAGGCGAGGTTGTTGACCAGTGCAGTCATGATCGGCGGTTCCGATGGTGAGGTAGGCGGCGATGCTGGCGAAGAGGGTGGAGGAGATGGCGGGGGCGGCGACGGCGGAGGCGAGGGCAGTGGTGAGGGTGGTGGCGATGATGGTGGCGGCGGCGAGGGAGGTGGCGGCGAGGGTAGTGGAGAGGGTGGCGGCGGCGAGGGTGGCGGCGAGGGCGGTGGCGGCGAAGGTGGCGGAGAGGGCGGAGGTGGCGAAGGCGGCGGCGATGGGGGCGGCGGAGAAGGGGGCGGTGAGGGCGGCGGCGGCGAAGGGGGTGGCGAGTGGGGTGGTGGTGAAGGTGGTGGCGATGGTGGAGGCGGTGAGGGTGGAGGAGATGGCGGCGGCGGCGATGGAGGGGGTGAGGGTGGTGGTTTAGGCAGGGGCGGGAACGGTGGTGGCGGTGATGGCGGTGGTGGCGATGGCGGGGATGGCGGGGATGGTGGCGGTGAAGGCGGGGGTGGTGAAGGCGATATTGGGGGCAGGGCGGGTGGAGGTGGAGGCCAAGGTGGTGGGTGGTTTGGAGGTGGTGACGGCGGCGGGGGCGATGGAGGCGGAGATGGCGGCGGCGGACAAGGCGGTGGTGACGGAGGTGGCGGGGTTGGAGGGGGTGATGGAGGAGGTGCCGGAGGGGGCGGGACTGGAGAAGGTGATGGAGGGGGGCGCAATGGCGGTGAGGGTGGTGGCGAGGGTGGCGGCGGAGAAGGCGGGGGCGGTGATGGACGCGGAGAGGGTGGAGGAGATGGCGGCGGCGGCACTGGAGGGGGTGAGGGTGGTGGCGATGATGGTGGCGGCGGCGAGGGAGGTGGCGGCGAGGGTAGTGGAGAGGGTGGCGGCGGCGAGGGTGGCGGCGAGGGCGGTGGCGGCGAAGGTGGCGGAGAGGGCGGAGGTGGCGAAGGCGGCGGCGATGGGGGCGGCGGAGAAGGGGGCGGTGAGGGCGGCGGCGGCGAAGGGGGTGGCGAGTGGGGTGGTGGTGAAGGTGGTGGCGATGGTGGAGGCGGTGAGGGTGGAGGAGATGGCGGCGGCGGCGACGGAGGGGGTGAGGGTGGTGGTTTAGGCAGGGGCGGGAATGGTGGTGGCGGTGATGGCGGTGGTGGCGATGGCGGGGATGGCGGCAACGGCGGCAATGGTGGCGGTGAAGGCGGGGGTGGTAATGGCGGAGGGGGCGGAGAGGGCGGAGGGGGCGGTGGCAGCGGTGGAGGCGAGGGAGGTGGCGGTGAAGGCGCCTGAAACTGCTGCACGGCCACAGAAATTGCACCTATGCTCTCAACTGTCATCCCAAGCGTTGTCGAGAGCGCAAGCTCTCCGGCGTTCGTAAGAGTGTTGGCAGCGGCCTGAGCAGCTGTCACAGATGCCATAACAACCCTCACGACGACGACTACGGACGCCGGCGTCGCAGTGAGCGTGATGTCGCTGGGAGACACACCAATTTGGTTGGCGAAGGCAGCGCGGAAGGCTGTCGAGTTGAAAGACTCAACGGTTCCTGCGAGTGTCAAGTTGGCTGTGAATACGGTCCTGAACTCACCGCCTGGGTACAGCGGCGGCGGCGGAGGACTCGGCGGCGGCGATGGTGGAGGCGGCGATGGTGGAGGGCAGGGTGGTTCTGCTGGTGAGGGTGGCGGTGAGGGCGGCGGCGGCGATGGTGGTGGTGGCGATGGAGGTGTAGATGGTGGTGGAGGGCTAGGAGGAGGCGGCGAAGGCGGTGGAGGCGATGGTAGGGGCGGAGAAGGTGTGGGTGGAGGTGGAGGCGAGGGCTCGGGTGAGGGCGGTGGTGGTGATGGTGGCGGCGGAGATGGAGGTGGTGGAGATGGCGGCGGCAAGGGCGGAGGTGGTGACGGCGGCGGAGACGGGGGGGGTGGTGAGGGGGGTGGTGGAGATGGTGGTGGTGGCGAGGGTGGCGGCGGGCTGGGCGGAGGCGAGGGTGGTGGAGATGGCGGTGGGGAGGGCGGTGGAGTGGATGGCGGTGGGGATGGCTCTGGCGGTAGAGGAGACGGCGGTGGCGGCAGTTCCGGAGGAGGAGATGGCGGTGGAGGAGATGGTGGCGGTGGAGAAGGCGGAGGCGGGGATGGAGGTGGTGACGGTGGCGGTACAGGCAGCGGCGGCGATGGCGGTGGCGGTGAAGGCGGTGGTGGTGACGGAGGTGGTGGTAATGGTGGTGGAGGAGATGGAGGGGGGCTTGGTGGTGGCGGCGAGGGAGGCGGCGAGGGTGGTGGAGGCGACGGAGGAGGGGACGGAGGTGGCGGAGATGGAGGTGGCGAGGGCGAGGGCGGTGGCGACGGCGGCGGAGGGGACGGAGGCGGTGGTGAGGGAGGAGGTGATGGCGGTGGGGATGGAGGTGGAGATGGTGGTGGAGTCGGCGGTGGCGAGGGCGGCGGCGAGGGAGGCGGCGAGGGAGTCGGGGAAGGAGGTGGCGAGGGTGGTGGCGACGGTGGCGGTGAGGGCGGCGGCGAGGGCGGCGGCGATGGAGGCAGTGAGGGTGGAGGTGAAGGAGTGGGTGGAGGTGGAGGCGAGGGCTCGGGTGAGGGCGGTGGTGGTGATGGTGGCGGCGGAGATGGAGGTGGTGGAGATGGCGGCGGCAAGGGCGGAGGTGGTGACGGCGGCGGAGACGGGGGGGGTGGTGAGGGGGGTGGTGGAGATGGTGGTGGTGGCGAGGGTGGCGGCGGGCTGGGCGGAGGCGAGGGTGGTGGAGATGGCGGTGGGGAGGGCGGTGGAGTGGATGGCGGTGGGGATGGCTCTGGCGGTAGAGGAGACGGCGGTGGCGGCAGTTCCGGAGGAGGAGATGGCGGTGGAGGAGATGGTGGCGGTGGAGAAGGCGGAGGCGGGGATGGAGGTGGTGACGGTGGCGGTACAGGCAGCGGCGGCGATGGCGGTGGCGGTGAAGGCGGTGGTGGTGACGGAGGTGGTGGTAATGGTGGTGGAGGAGATGGAGGGGGGCTTGGTGGTGGCGGCGAGGGAGGCGGCGAGGGTGGTGGAGGCGACGGAGGAGGGGACGGAGGTGGCGGAGATGGAGGTGGCGAGGGCGAGGGCGGTGGCGACGGCGGCGGAGGGGACGGAGGCGGTGGTGAGGGAGGAGGTGATGGCGGTGGGGATGGAGGTGGAGATGGCGGTGGCAAGGGAGGCGGCGATGGGGGCGGCGAGGGTGGAGGTGAGGGAGGCGGCGAGGGAGGCGGCGATGGAGGCGGCGAGGGCGGTGGGAAGGGCGGCGGTGATGGTGGAGGCGAGGGAGGCGGCGATGGAGGAGGGGGCGAGGGAGGCGGCGAGGGAGGCGGCGATGGGGGCGGCGAGGGTGGAGGGGACGGCGGTGGCGACGGCGGGGGCGAGGGCGGTGGAGATGGCGGTGGAGATGGAGGTGGAGATGGCGGTGGAGATGGAGGTGGCGAGGGCGGTGGCGAGGGAGGCGGCGAGGGAGGCGGGGAAGGAGGTGGCGAGGGTGGCGGTGATGGTGGAGGAGACGGCGGTGGCGACGGCGGGGGCGAGGGCGGTGGAGATGGAGGTGGAGATGGAGGTGGAGATGGCGGTGGTGACGGCGGTGGCGACGGCGGCGGCGAGGGAGGCGGCGAGGGAGGCGGGGAAGGAGGTGGCGACGGTGGTGGCGACGGCGGTGGAGAGGGAGGCGGCGAGGGCGGCGGCGATGGAGGCGGTGACGGTGGGGGCGAGGGAGGCGGCGAGGGAGGCGGCGAGGGAGGCGGTGAGGGAGGCGGGGAAGGAGGCGGCAAAGGTGGTGGTGAGGGAGGTGGTGATGGTGGAGGTGACGGGGGAGGCGAGGGAGGCGGCGAGGGAGGCGGCGAGGGAGGTGGTGAGGGAGGCGGCGAGGGAGGCGGGGAAGGAGGTGGCGAGGGTGGTGGCGACGGCGGTGGAGAGGGAGGCGGCGAGGGCGGCGGCGAGGGAGGCGGTGACGGTGGGGGCGAGGGAGGTGGCGAGGGGGGCGGTGAGGGAGGCGGTGAGGGAGGCGGGGAAGGAGGTGGCGAGGGTGGTGGTGATGGCGGAGGGGACGGCGGAGGCGACGGGGGAGGCGAGGGCGGCGGTGACGGCGGTGGTGAAGGTGGCGGAGGGGATGGAGGCGGCGGTGAGGGAGGAGGTGATGGTGGAGGAGATGGCGGTGGAGATGGCGGTGGCGAGGGAGGCGGCGAGGGAGGAGGTGAGGGAGGAGGTGAGGGAGGCGGCGAGGGAGGCGGCGAGGGAGGCGGCGAGGGCGGTGGCGAGGGTGGCGGCGAGGGCGGCGGCAAGGGAGGCGGCGATGGAGGCGGTGAGGGAGGCGGCGAGGGAGGCGGCGAGGGTGGCGGCGAGGGTGGTGGTGGGGATGGTGGCGGTGGCAAGGGAGGCGGTGGCGAGGGCGGCGGCGATGGCGGTGGTGGAGAGGGTGGCGGAGAGGGTGGGGGTGGGGATGGTGGAGGCGAGGGTGGCGGTGGCGACGGTGGTGGCGAGGGAGGAGGAGGAGATGGAGGGGGCATGCATCGAGGACCGCAGTCGGTGCAGTCAGTCCCGTATGCACAATCTGAGTAATCGAACCCAACACCGCCGTCGTCGCAATAAGCATCCCCAGCAAACATCGGATTGCCAATGCATTCGTCCGAGCATGTGCATCCGGGATGCATCGGTGAGGGTGGTGGCGGCGGTGAGGGCGGCGAGGGTGGGGATGGTGGCGGAGGTGAGGGCGGTGGCGGCAAGGGGGGCGGTGGCGAGGGTGGCGGTGGTGAGGGCGGTGGCGGCGAGGGCGGAGGTGAGGGTGGTGGTGGCGAGGGCGAGGGCGGCGATGGTGGAGGCGGCGAGGGTGGCGGCGGTACGGGCGGCGGCGGCGAGGGAGGTGGTGGAGTTGGTGGCGGCGGTACGGGCGGTGGCGGCGAGGGCGGTGGAGGCGTGGGTGGCGGCGGCGAGGGTGGTGGCGGCGATGGGGGCGGGGGAGAGGGTGGGGGCGGCGATGGAGGTGGAGGAGACGGCGGCGGTGAGGGTGGAGGCGGTGATGGTGGAGGAGGCGATGGTGGAGGTTGGTGTGGCGGCAGCGGAGATGGCGGCGGTGGTGATGGTGGTGGTGGACACGGAGGAGGTGGTTGTGGCGGTGGGGATGGTGGTGGTGGCAACGGAGGAGGTGGCGACGGGGGCGGGGACGGTGGTGGCGGAGATGGAGGCGGTGATGGCGATGGTGATCTGGGAGAAGGTGGTGGTGGAGGAGACGGTTCCGGTGATGGTGGCGGCGGTGATGGTGGTGGTGGAAGCGGTGGTGGAGGGGAAGGGGGCGGACTTGGTGGTGGTGGCGAGGGTGGTGGCAAGGGTGGTGGCAAGGGTGGTGGCAAGGGTGGTGCTCTGGGCGGCGGCGAGGGTGGAGGTGGAAAAGGTGGTGGCGGTGACGGCGGTGGTGAGGGTGGTGGCGGTGATGGAGGTGGAGGAGACGGCGGCGGTGAGGGTGGAGGCGGTGATGGTGGAGGAGGCGATGGTGGAGGCGAGGGTGGAGGTGGAGACGGTGGGGGTGGCGAGGGCGGAGGTGAGGGCGGTGGCGGTGATGGAGGTGGAGGAGACGGCGGCGGAAAGGGTGGAGGTGGAGAAGGTGGAGGTGGCGAGGGTGGCGGCGAGGGTGGCGGTGGTGAGGGAGGGGGTGGTGAGGGCGGAGGTGAGGGCGGAGGCGGCGAAGGTGGTGGTGGCGATGGCGGCGGAGAGGGTGGAGGTGGAGAAGGTGGAGGTGGCGAGGGTGGCGGCGAGGGTGGTGGTGGTGAGGGAGGAGGAGCTGGAGGCGGCGAGGGTGGTGGTGGGCAAGGCGGTGGCGATGGTTCGGGCGGCTGAGGTGAAGGCGGTGGCGGTGGCGATGGTGGCGTTGAAGGAGGAGGTGGCGGTGTTGGTGGCGGCGGTGATGGCGGTGGCGGTGTTGGTGGCGGCGGTGATGGCGGTGGTGGTGAAGGAGGTGGCGGTGGCGATGGTGGTGGCGGCGAAGGAGGAGGTGGCAATGGGGGCCAGGACGGTGGTGGCGGAGATGGAGGCGGCGACGGTGGTGGTGATGGTGGCGGTGGCGGCGATGGTTCGGGTGGCTGAGGGGAAGGTGGCGGCGGAGGATATGGTTCCGGTGATGGTGGAGGTGGAGATGGCGACGGAGGAGGTGGAGATGGCGACGGTGGCGGCGGCGATGGAGATGGCGCGCTGGCCAGTCCAACTGGCACAAGCGTGATAAGCAGCCGCATGTAGAATCCACAACTACGGACACGGGAAGCAAGGTAGGAAACACGGATGGCACCCATGTCACCTGGCACGACCAAGGCAGGGCTTTGCCAGGAGCAGGACGCGTCCACGAGTACACGCCTTCCTCCGTCGCGTCGCAGAGAAATCCTGAAAGGACGTCGTGTGTGACTTCTTCTGTTTTTTTGCTCAAAACGACGCACGCGCGAAACAGTCATACTAACGTGTCGCTCTCAAGAAACAGCTTCTCGGTGCTACACACCCGTGTTTTGCTCAAGACTGCACAAACTGCGCCGCTGGCCGCCCTTTTCCCTTCTCCTTCCACATCGTCGCTCGCTGTGCGCTGCAGTTGGTGCAGAGGCCCTTCTCCGCTCAGAAGTAGGGGAAGCCTACGGTGCCGTGGGTGACGGCGCACTGCGTCACGATGCCCGAGAAGGCGAGCATCGCAAGCCGCGAGTGCTTCACCTCCTGAAGGAGGAGCGTGCTCGATGGTGGACCTCCGATCGAGAGGGCGAAGTCGCCCGGGGTGCGCTCACCCTTGAGCGTCTGCTGCACCGCAGCAAAGCCCGCGATCTCGAGCACACCCACCACAAAGAGAAGGGCGATCATGGGTCCCTGCTGCACCGCAAGGTTGTGCGCCGCGAACGAGCTCACCGACATGAGCGGAGAGTCCGCGGGCAGGCCCGGCGCACGCAGGCCCAGATCGGTGGCGATCCAACCGACGGTCGCGAGCATGCATACGCGGCCGTGTTTGAGCTCGGCCTCGCGGAGAAATCCGAGCGGCAGAAGCGAAGTGAAGCCGATCGGATCGAAGCCCACGTCACCGGGCATCGAGCCGTCTAGGGCGAGCGGGCGCGCCTGTGCGCACACGCACGCGTTCACACAGTATGGTCGTGGGTGAGCGGTAGCGTGATTGGCCACGCAAGTGGTCGCTCACTGGCGGGCTTTGCACGCGTGCAGTTGACTTTCGAAAGTCAATGAAGCTCACCATGAAGGGAAGGGCCTCGCTCTTAATGTTGCGTGCGCGCGCCTCACGCTCGGCACGTTCAACGGCGGCCGCAGCGAGCGTTTCCTTAATGGTCGGATCGTTGCTCAACTCCTTGGGCGACGGCGCGAAGCCCATGCGCGGCGCGGCGCAACGAGCGGCCACGTTGAGAGAAGGGGCAGCAACGACAATTATCAGCATGACGTTCTCGAGGAACGCGAGGGTGCGACGGTATGATCTCAAGACTTGAGATCCCAAAGTCGAGCACACTCAGAGGCGTGCAGTGTGAGCAGCCACTTTTTGAATAACAGCCGCGCTGGACGAACCTTACATGTACCTCGAAACCTCGTGACAGGCTACATCTTACCCAGCCGAATCGAGCTCGCTGCAGGGTCGCTGCATTTGAGAGTCCCTGGACCATGGCGGACGACGAGTGCTCACAGAGCCTTTCATCGGAGAAGGAATTCCGGGCAGGAGGAGTAGGGACCTAAGAGCAGAGCACTCAGATTCAGTCCGTACGAGCTTTGACCCGCCGCTCCGACCAAATACGTTCAACCGCTTCCTGTTGTAGTAGCCGCGTCGCCGTGGCGTCTTGCGCGGCGATGGCACGAATCTCCTCCGCATCGTGAAGCTGTCCGTTGTCCATGCCAGCACACGGAGTGCTCGACTTCGCTTGCTCCCACTGAGAGCGAGAGGCAAGATTCTCAGGCCAAAAAGGCCAGGTCTTGCACTGTGTGGGCCGATCAGCGTACACGCCCTTTCCGTTCGCATCACGCTCGAGCAATGCACAGTCGAGACCCTCACTAGAGGGTTTCTCTCGTAGCAGAATGGCACCATCTTGCTCCCGCGTATGTCGCTCGTAAAAGGTGGCCACGTCCAAGCCGAGGCGTGCAGCCATTCGCTCGCCCTCTGCGCTGGTGAATTGCACGAAGCCCGGCTCACCGGAGCAGCAATTTCCGCATTGGGAGCACGTGAATTGCAATCCGTCAGCCGCAAACCAATCGCTTGGTGCAGTCATCAGCAGACGCTTCACTGGAGAGACGAGCCTGAAACCTGCGGCTCGCGAGATCATCGGAGTAAATACAACACCGAGGAGCTTGACCATCGTTCCGGTCCGATTTAGAAGGCCCCCACTGCACCGGCGGTTGGGCGGGCGGGAGCGGGTAGTTAGGGCCCCGAATCGCGAATGGTCGCGTCTCTCACGCCGGCGCACGCAAAACGCCGTGTTGAGCTTCTGGACGGTTCGTATAAAGTCGACGTCGCCACCCATTGTACGACTTGACGCCGCGCACGGCCGTGAACATCAATAGACCCCGGGAACCATGGTCAATCCCAGCAAGGTGCTCAAGGCTCGCGGGAGCAAGCGGCAGTCGCTGAAAGACAAGCACAAGATCGCGAAGAAGATCCGCGAGCACCATCGCAAGGTCCGCAAAGACAAGAGGCTTAATCCGCAAAAGTACAAGAAGCGCGACCCAGGCATCCCGAATTCGTGGCCGTTCAAGGCACAGCTGCTCATGCAGCAGCAGCAAGCACGCGAGGATGAGAAGGAGCGGATGATCGCCCAGCGCGAGGCCAATGTCCGCGAGCGCCAGCTCCGCCGGCAGGCAGAGCAGGCAATGGCTGCCGCTGCGAAGCAGACGTCGCAGCAGCGGCGCGAGGCGCGGCGCAAGAAGGCGGCATTCGCGCCGCTGCACGACGTGCTGGCGGACGCGGATGTTGTGCTCATGGTGCTCGACGCACGCGACCCGGCCGCGTGCCGCTCCGTAGCCCTCGAGCAGGCACTCCTCGAGTGCGGCAAGCTTCCAGTACTGCTCCTCAACAAGAGTGACTTGGTGCCGCGTGCGAGCCTGGACGCGTGGATTGCGCACCTGAGCGCCGAGCTGCCCACGATCGCTTTCAGCTGCGGTGCCCCCGATAAGATCGCCGGCGCCGGCGGCGCCGCTGCCGAGGTCAAGAAGGTGTCGCCGCGCGTGCGACCCGCCCGCGTGGAGAAGGAGAAGCGGCACCAGTTCAAGGGCGCGTCGGTGCCAGAAGTGGTGGCCAAGGGGGCTGCATCCGCCGCTCCGGCGGCCGCCGGCGAGTCCGCCACCGCCGCCGTGGGCATTGACGCGCTTGCGGCGGTGCTCAGAAGCCGTCAGGCGGCTCTTTCGGCCGCCGCCACTCCCGAAAGCATTGCCAAGGCGACGGCGATGCCGGTGCCGGAGCTGAGCGTGGGGATAGTGGGCTTCGAGCGCGCGGGCAAGCGCGCGCTGCTCAAGGTGGTGCGTACCCTCAACCTCGGCGGCATCTCGTGGCTCGAGCGCCCTGCCCTCCTCAACCCACTCGGCGGTGGTGGAGGTGTGAATGACGTGTTGCTGCGCCGCTGCCCGCCCGAACACGTTCCACAGCCAGAAGCGATCGTCGAGGCCATCCTAGATCGGTGCGAGCGGCGCCCGCTGCTCCGCCACTTTGCGCAGGCCGACTTTGAGGACTCGACTGAGTTCCTCGGCGCCTTCGCGCGCGCCAACGGCCTCCCTGAACCGCGCCCTCTGCCTGGCCACTCTCGCATGATGGATGCGCGTGCGTCGGCGCTCGGGTGGCTGCGGTACTTGAGCATCGGCCGACTGCCTTTCTGCACGCGCGCGCCGGCGGCGGCGAAGATGGTCGCGCTGCCGCCGACGATGGTGGCGGCGGGCTGGAAGAGCGAGGGCTGTGCGGTGGCGGCGGCTGCGGAGGAGGTGATTGTCGTGGAGATGAGCGCGGGCGAGCCTGACGAAATTGATCTCGAGGAGCCCGAGATTTTGGAGGACATGGAGGAGGGCGAGGAGGAGGGCGAGGAGGAGGAGGGCGAGGAGGAGGAGGACGACGAGGAGGAGGGCGAGGAGGAGGAGGGCGAGGAGGAGGAGGGCGAGGAGGAGGACGATGATGGCGACGACGACGATGAGGACGAGGGCATGGATGAGGGCGAGGAGGAGGAGGAGGAGGAGGAGGAGGAGGAGGAGCCACCGCCACCGCCCCCCAAGCCCAAAGGTAAAGGTAAGAGATAAACCGCCTGCGGAGAAGGCGGGCAGTGTCCTAGACATTTCATCGGTATGCACGGGCCGTGCATGCCTCGATCGCGAATCGCAATCGGCCCTGTAGCTGTGACTGTAGACTGGGGACTCGTGACTGCGGTCTGCGGACGTGTGCCGTTGCAGTGTGCTGACAGTCGTCCCGCGGTCCGACGGGTTGGTGTAGCGAGAGAGGGTCTTGACCTGTAACTCAACATTTCAGCTGCGCGCGGTTTAGCAAATGGAAATGCTGCTCTGCGATTAACATGCAAATGCATCTTCCACACCACAAATGATGACACACACATCGTGCGCATCTCGAATACGGGTCGGTCTTGCACACACACAGAAAATCCGTATCACCGTCTCCACGCCACTGACAGCCAGCCACCATTCCACCTCTGGACGCACAGCTTCTGGACGCACAGCAAGCTGCGCGCTTCCCGTCTTCCTCTGGCTCTCCACCGTCCTCCGGCCTTCGATGGGCGCTTCCTGCTGATGACAGCTCACTCGTCGTCATCATCGTCATCGTCGTCATCGTCGTCATCGTCGTCATCGTCGTCATCGTCGTCGTCGTCATCGTCATCGTCGCTGTCGTCATCGCTGTCGTCGGCCTTCTTGGCCGAGGGTTTGGCCGTGGTCTTGGCGGGTGGCTTGGCGGCGGGCTTGTCATCGCTGTCGTCGTCGCTATCATCATCATCATCGTCGTCGTCGTCGTCGTCGTCGTCGTCGTCATCGCTGTCATCATCGTCGTCGTCGTCGTCGTCGTCAGCCTTCTTGGCCGCAGGCTTGGCAGCAGCAGGCTTGGCAGCAGCAGCGGCAGGCTTGGCAGCCTCGGTCTTCGCCTTCTGGGCCGGAGGCGCGTCATCGTCGTCATCGTCGTCATCATCATCATCGTCGTCGTCATCGTCGTCGTCGTCGTCATCGTCGTCGTCGTCGTCGTCATCGCTGTCGTCGTCGTCGTCGTCGTCGTCGTCGTCAGCCTTCTTGGCCGCAGGCTTGGCAGCAGCAGCGGCAGGCTTGGCAGCAGCAGCGGCAGACTTGGCAGCAGCAGCGGCAGGCTTGGCAGCAGCAGCGGCAGGCTTGGCAGCCTCGGTCTTCGCCTTCTTGGCCGGAGGCGCGTCATCGTCGTCATCGTCATCGTCGTCGTCGTCGTCATCGTCGTCGTCGTCGTCATCGTCGTCGTCATCGTCGTCGTCGTCGTCGTCGTCGTCGTCGTCGTCGTCGTCATCAGGCTCCGGCTTAGCCGGCGGCTTCGCAGCGCCAATGGAGGGCACGGTCTCACCACGCTTACGCTTCATGTGCATCTCAAAGAGGTCCATGAGCTTCGGCGGCTTCTCAACCTTGGTCTCCTCTCGGAATGCGGCGGCGGTCTTCTTGAAGCCCTGCTCCTCGAGGAACTCGAGTACTAACGGCAGCATGGCCGACACGTGCTGCGCCGACACCGCCATTGGGCCCTGCGACGTCGCCGCGCGTTCCCTTGAGCGTACCGGTACTTTCAATGATTACGAGTCTCTTGTGGTAAACTAGCCCAATACCTCCGAAACAAGACTAGCATCTAATCCCCGCCACAGACAGTCAAGGAAGTCTTGACATGCAGATACATGTTAACACTCCATTGAGCATCCTTATCGTCCTCCATCTGACTTGACATAAATTTCTCGACTTGCACATGGCGGAGGCAGCCGTCGGGCCGTCGGCTTTCCGCTTTGAAACGGAGTGTGGTGGAAATAACTGACTGACTGACTGACGACATCTCACAACAGGCGGCCATGCGGGGCTGGCCATACATGTAGATTACCTCGAGACACGACAAATGGATCTCAGATTCGATGTGGCTGAACTTCATCCGCTCTATGCTCCATGCAACAGCGATGACGACAAAAAAAGCACGACTCGAACTCGGGGCAATCTCGCCCATGGCACTCATCGGGCACTCATAGCAGTACAGGCGTGTCGGACGGCTCGAACGGGACCAAACGGATGCTCATAACAGGATGGTCGTGTCGCGCGGAGGCTCTCCAAACTTGGAGCGCAGCCTCGCCACTACCCGTGGGTCCATCTTGGACAGGGCCTGCGAGATCTCGCCCCTTGGTGTGCCGTCCCCAGAGAGCTCGGCGTCAGAGACGTCGCGTCCGAGCACGGCCTTGGCAATCAGGGCGAGCCGGTACACGACGTATACGCCCACAAGCATGCTACCCACGTTGAAGGCGATTTGCATCCGGTCTGCCTCGCCGGTGGCCAGGTTGCGTCCGAGTGCGGCGGCGCTCACGATTGGAACGGTGGAGGGGATGATGCCGATGGACGTGGTCCAGACGTACTGCCACTGCGTGATTGTCGTTAGCGATATGAGCACGGAGCTTAGCACGAACGGGGCGATCGGAGCAATGCGCCACAGCAAGCAGATGACGACGCCCTCACGCATGATGGCTTTGTCGATACGCTCCCATACAGTGGCGTACTCGCCGAGACGTCTGATGATTCGATCTCGAAAGCAGCGCGTTATCAGGAAAGTGAGCCACGCACCAAACACGCACGTCACGATGTAAGCGCAGGCACCGATGATGGCACCATACATGAGCCCTGCGAGCGCACAAAAGAAGACGCCCATGGGTACGGGTGTAACGCTGGTGGCGATGACGTTGCCGACAGCAAACAGGCCGAAGCCGAGCAAGGGTTGCTGCTCTGCAAACTCGGCGAGCGCCGCCACCGTGAAGTTCTGCATCATGCGTCGTCAAACGGAACGAACGTTTCATCTTTTACTATTTATAGACCGGCGACGTTTTGGGACGCCGCAAGCAAGCAAGCAAAGCTAGGAGGTTGTGCTTGTTAAGTTACTTGTGTTGTTTGGACTAATTAGCTTGCTTGGGTCGCCGCACCGGCCAGCATCATCCTTGAGAAAATACGCACGCGCAGAGGGTCACAGACAACACGGCTGGACAACATGCGGCATGGGACTAGCTCACTCGCACACACGGGATACGCTCACACAGACAGAGACACGCACACAAAACGCACACGCGCTTTTTCGCACATTCAACTTGTACCACGCGGTGACAACATGCAAACACCTCAGCGTGCAGGCGGACGTGATTTTGTTCTGGAGCCACGCACGTCGGACGTCGAGAGGGGCCTCACGCTCGGCAGATTCATTGCTCCTCGGCCTCGGCCATCTCCATCTCCTGCAAGAGTGCACGAATGTTCCTCTTTGTGGTTGCGGCGGCCGTGAACATCGCCACCGATTTAGCCATCTTCCAGCTCTTCGCTTTAGAGACTTCGCCAGGCGCACCGCTGTCACCACCCTCGGTGCCCGCTTCCGATTGCTCTGGTTCGGGGGCGAGGGGGGGGTCGTCGACATTGTCGGGTGTTTTGTCTACGAAGAGCCTTGTCATCTTCGTCATTGTCTTCAGGTCATCGATCTTCTGCTTCGTGATGCTCTCTGCACCTCCTTTGCGCACGAGATGGATGTCCTTCGCACGCAGCGTCTTGCAGATGAGTTTGAAGTCGGGCACGTCGGGGTTGTCGCCGCTAGTCGCCAGGTTGTACAGGTTTATCACGTCTGCGTCCGGAAGCTCCGGCGAGGACTCTTTGAGGCACTCCACGAAGACCTCGTAGGTATTCTCCTTTTTGAACGCGACCCATGTCTGATAGGCGTCGTCGAGGAACTTCGAATCTTTCTCAGTCTGCTTCTTGTCGGATTCAAGAGCCAGATTGAGGAATTGATGAACAGCCACGTAACCACGAGAATCGAGACCCTCTTTGCCGAGGAGCGCCTCCTTGTAGGACGGGAAGGGCTTGGGCTTTCCTTCCTTGTCTCTTTTCTGTTTCTCCTTCAGGTTTACACTTGCCGTCCGCAGCACTCCTTGCTTCATGCGTTCAAAGAGTTCCTTGTGACTCTTCTCGAACATTTTAGTGATGCAGTTGATCAGCACGAAGACAGGTATGGAGATTTCGTGCATAGAACCGAGCATGTTCCAGAAGGCGCCGACGCCCTTCAATTGCAGCGTGTGCTCCTCGCTCACCGTCTTTGCGACGCCTGCAAGCATGTCCAGGTAGAACTCGAACATCTCCATCGGCATACGCTCCTGTTGAGGCACTCCGTGCCACGACCCCTGCCAGAATGGCATGAGCAGCGGCTCGGGCTCAGTGAGGTTCGCTTTCTCGTCCTTGCGGTAGCGCTCTGCGCGCACGCCGTACAGGAATTCGTTGATGTTCTTGATGGCGAGCGATTTGATGCCGTAGAGCACGACGAACTGGTCGGGCACGAAGTCTGGGAAGCTCTGGCGTGGGCGCTTCTGCTTGTCGGCTTCATCGTTGGCCTCAATCTTGACCTGATAGAGAGCAGAGAGAATTCGCCGGCACATGAGCGTGTTCATCGCCTTGACGTCCTTGCGGTTGAATTTGATCTCGCACAACGACGTTACAGCTCGATCTGGCATGCCCCCTTTGCCTCCAATGTCCGAAACGTCTTGCATCGACCCATACATGGTACCTTGGCGCTTCAACGAAGGGGGGGCGAGGTCGCCATCGGTCTGGCAGGCAACATCGCGTCCGTTGCCACTTCCGCTGCCCCCATATCCACGGCCGCCCATCTTCGCTTCGAGAGCTCTGAGCTCGGCTTCTTCCTCTGGCGACAGCGGCTTCTTCTTCTTGAGCGCGGCCATGCGATCCGCCGCATTCGCATCTTCCAGCTTTTTCAGCTTCGCTTCCAGTGCTCGCAGCTCGGCCTCCTCTTCTGGCGTGAGCTGTCCGAGCGCCTGCCTGCGCTTGAGATCTGCGATGCGGTCCCTGACCGCAGCTTCTTCCGCCGCCCTCGCCTTCGGATCCGTTGGGATACCCCCAAGCTTGGCCTCGAGCCGCCTTAGCTCCGCCTCCTCTTCGGGGGTCAGCTGCCCAAGTTTCTGGCGCCTCTTGAGATCTGCGAGGCGGGCCGCCTCGGCATCATTCCCTTTTCCACCTTTTCCAGCCACTCTGTCCAGCTTTTCCAGCTTCTTCTTTAGCGCGGCCAGCTCGGCCTCCTCCTCGGGCGTCAGCTGCCCGAGCGCCTTGCGGCGCTCCAAATCGGCGATGCGATCACGGCACCTTTGCGCCTCTCTGGCTGCTTCATCTGGGTCCGTCGGTATGCCATCTTTACTGAACTTGGCCTCGAGCCGCCTCAGCTCCGCCTCCTCTTCGGGGGTCAGCTGCCCAAGTTTCTGGCGCCTCTTGAGATCTGCGAGGCGGGCCGCCTCGGCCGCATCTGGATTCTTCGCCTGAAGACGTGCTAGCTCGGCTGCCTCTTCGGGCGTCAGCTCGCCTGCTGCCTGCCGGCGCAAGAGATCGGCCATCCGATCTGCATCCGACTGGCCTGAATTCTGGGCCTGAAGACGCGCTAGCTCGGCTGCCTCTTCGGGCGTCAGCTCGCCTGCTGCCTGCCGGCGCAAGAGATCGGCCATCCGATCTGCATCCGACTGGCCTTGCTTGCGCTTCGAGCCCTTGCCACCGCCCGACGCCACCTCATCCAGCTGTGCAAGCCTAGCTTCCAGGGCTCGCAGCTCAGCCTCTTCCTCGGGCGTAAGTAGTCCGAGCGCCTGCCGGCGCTTGAGGTCGGCTATTTTATCCCTGATGGCTGCTGCCTCCGCTGCCGCTGCTGCTGCACTCGTCGGGAGTCCCGCCTTGGCGCCAAAAGAAACCGACTTCGGCGGCATGGAGGGCAGAGACATGTCAAACTGCTGTCGCGTGGGCTCGGGCGCGTCGGAACTGATCACCCCAAGGCACCTTTTGAGCTCGAGGACAACCTGGTGCTTGACCGTGGCTCTTGGGTCATCCGGATTGCTGCTGTCGAGCTCGTCGACAAAACCGTGGATGCTCTGGCGGTACAGGGGCACCTTGGAATCGGTGGCCAGCACGCTCTCACTTGCCTTGGCAATCATCACGTTGGCAAGCGTCTCGCCAACTTGTCTGGCGTCGTAGTGGGTGGCCAGCAGTGAGACCGCGAGAGGCATCTTCTCGTCGGGAGGCAAGTTCATCACAGTAAAAAGGGACTCAAGCACACGGCCGCGCGTCGCCTCCTTGGGGCCGGCGAGGCTGGCGGGCTTCATCTTCGAAAAGAATTGGATGATCCATAGTGCAGCCTGGTCGGGGGTCACAGTGGTCCACACACTGGCCGCCGACGGCGAAGGGAAGATGTGCTCGATCAGCACTGATTCCCTCTCATGGTCCTCGCACATTTGATACGCCTCGACCAGTTTTTGCATGGGCTCTTTGTACTGCTCATGGTGCATTTTTTGTACCTCGCGCTGCGCGTCGCCGAGTAGTTGCTGCATCGACTCGACGCGCAGCTTGAGAGCGTCAGCCTCCTTACTCGCCTGCGACCCTGCCAGCGCCTTGTTCCACTTGTCTGCGACTTTGTTGATGAGCTGGTTGCGGGCTTGGATCTCGGCAAGCTCAGCGTCCCGCTGCAGCTTCATGCGTTTCATCGTCTTATTCTGCTCCTCAGTAAGGTCCCTGAGGCGCTTGACCTCGAGGAAGTAGGGCGTGCGCTCGGCGTACACCTTGGCCCCCGTCCCCGGCAGGTCGGGCGAGTAGTCGAGGAAGATGGACTGCATCAGCTCCTTCCAGCAGAGCTCGAGCACTCCCTGGTAGCGGCCAGTCATCGGTGCAACTCGCTCGAAGGCGTCACACACGATGGCTGTGCGGAATGCATTGGGCGTGCCCAGCTGCACAGAGGACGAGAGTGCCTGGCGCAGGCGCATTTCAACGAAGACCGCCTTGGACGCAAAGGCCTCCTCGTCGGCTTGGAAGACCTCCATCCAGTGCGTCAGGCGGTTGGAACGGTCGATAGTCTCGAGTTGCAGGGTGGTGTCTCCCAGGCGCATGAAGCTCGGCGGAGAGTCGGGCCGCCTCTCCCCCGGACGCCCCACCGCTCCGATGAACCGCTCCAAGTTGAAAGCGTCCTTTGTGTCATCCTCGTCCTCGGGGAGAACAATCGTCGTCGGGTTGCCAAAGGCGCGGCTCGGATCTAGCCGGGAGGGCGCACGCCGTGGCGAATGACTCAAGCTGGGCCGCTTTCCTTGCGTTGGGGATCGAGACCGCGACATGGAGCTGCCCCATGTGCTCGATCGAGGCCGTCCACTCTCCAAGGTGCCGGGCCGGCTCTGTGGTCGCAATAGTGCTTGGCCCCCGATGCTCGACGTGTAACTGACTTGCGCCTGTAGCCCCGGCGCCCCGATGCTCGACGAAGTCAACGGCGCCTGCCCCGCGAGGTTCGACGAAGTTATGTGGTTCAATCCCGTCGTCCCTGTGCCCTCTCTTGGAGAAAGGGGGGCGGTGAGGGGGGCGTTGAGCAATTCTGAGTTAGAGCGCGGCGTTTGGATCTGGATCTGGAGCATGGGGTACTTCAACTGGCGCTTTGAACGGTTGGGCGATATGCCGTCGCCGCCCGCCGCCCGCGGAGAAACAGGCAAGTACGGCGCCTGCGGAAGCACGATCGGTTCCGTGGTCTCATTGGCTGTCAAGCTCTGGTTAGGAGCCGGACGCCTACGTTCTTCGTGCAGTCGCAGCATCTCCAACTCATGGCCGGCGAGTGTCCCGTACGTGACGAGCGGATTCATGACAAACGTTTGCTTGGGTTCGGGCCACCAGCGTTCAAGGTCTGCGGCGGATGGCAGCGGCGGATCCTCGAGCACAGCAGTAACGTCTTTGGAAACCTGTATGGTTGCCTTAATCTTTTCCAACCTCCTTCGCTGAGCGAGCTTCTTGAGGGCCTCGATGTCAGCGTTGGTGTTGCCCTCCTCGAGCGACTTTTTCAGGGCCGCGTCAAGCGAGGCCTTCATCTTGCCTAGCATGTTTGAGTCGAGGTTGCGATCTCACTGAAAAAAGGGGAGCCGGCGCAGTTGCCGGCGTGGCGGGGCGGCTGGCTCTCGCGCACGCGTGTGCGCAAGATCTCAACTGCCCGGGACCCGCTCGCCGGACGAGCTCGTCGCCTAGCAGCCTCTCCCTGTTGAGCTCCGGCACGCCCTGCACCAGGGCTGGCCTTCGCCGATCTTTTGTCGCTCACGATCAACAGACCGCGGTCAAAGTTCTCTGATCCGAAACCACACTGCCGTCCGTTCAACGTCTTTGAGGCAAAACACAATTCACCATATCCGGCCAGAACGTTTCGGAACCCGCTTGCAGACACAACGGCACGAGCTTTCCACCAGATCATCGGAAGTCACGGAGATTACGTCCTCGGCTCTCGTGTGAGATCAAGGACAAGGTCATCACATTCCCCGAAGAGGGCAGCACAGCGTCGACAGCGAGTGCATGCTCATGCTCGTCTTCGCCGCATCGGTCACACTATCTTCAGTGCAGCACATTCTGCTAGATGGATCCAATTTGCAGCTCAACTTGAGGCCAGGAGGTGCGGCTCTCAACCTGTGCCACATCGACTGCCCGGAACTACCTGCTCAGCTTGATGCGATGACCAAGCTCTTCTCGCCGGCCGCGTCTGTGACGGCCATCTTTGATGGCGCATCTTTTGACGGCGTGCACGCCAATGCTTGCTGGACGTGCGAGCCCGAGGTGCCCAACGCGACGCCGCTGAGCGTGCAATTCACGGCAGCGCGCGAGAGCGCAGACGACGTGCTGGTCGACCTCGCGCAGTCGCTCGGAGCCGCAGCCGATTCATCGCCATCGAAGAGCACGTCGAGTGGCCACGTGCGCCATCTGCTCGAGCAGCCGCTGCCCGACCCGAAGCCGGTCTTTGCTGCCACCCTTCTGAAGAGCGCGATGGGCAAGAGTAGGCGCGAGAAACGCGAGGCTTTCTTCAAGACGTGTGGGCTGCAGCGGATGGGCGACACAGTGCATCTTCCCGCCTACCTGCCCGCGCAGCAAGAACGCTCGCTTGGGCTTGTGCGCGGGCTCCACAGCATCGAGCGCGGCGTGCTCTCGTTTGCAATGATCTCGCAGCCGTCCACCCTGCTCGTGAGCGACGACCGTGGGCTGCGTCGTCGCTGCTTTGCCTTGCCGAATCCGCCGGTCGTGCTCGGACGGAACCAATTCTTTAACATGATGCGTCAGGCGGTGGACCCGCGGTGGAGAGTAGGTGAGGACGTGCTGGTGTCGGAGGAGCCGGTACCAGGGTACAGTACTGACGATCCTGAGGGATCATGAACGGCCCGCGTCGGCGTTACAGTACTGACTACTGTACGTTTATCAGTTCGCTCTCGCTCAAAGGTAACACACTCAGCGAGCTTTCAGTTTATCAGGACCGCCTGGGGCAAAGGAAACGATTTGTTGATCCGGATCGCTCGTTGGCCCTCGAACAGCTTACATACAACGTACAGCGGAACGATCACCCGAATACGAAGTCATGACAATCGCACAACTCAAAGAACTCACGAGACAGCCTTTGTGCTTCGGGAATCGAAGCGTGCTCGACCTCCAGCGTGCCCGGAACGCAGTTGTTCTGAACTAGAGGCTCAAGCAGGTCCAGCTGACTCCACTCTGCGTGCGGACCGGTTTGGATCGGTGTTGTAGTTGGCTGGCATTGTGTGGAGCGATCTTCCATAGAAGATGGGCATGGCCTGCTTGGGGTGATACATGAGCGGCAAGTGGGCGAAGCCCGGCGCCACAGTCTCGCCACGCACCCATGGTTGAGCAAAGTACGGGTGTGAGCCCCGCGAAATGTGATCAACGTGTGTAAACAAGTTGCTGCAGCTCTTGCTGGTGGTGATCCGATTGGGCACGTACCAACCCTGGCTGAGCCGCGAGGCGACACTCGAAGAGGGAAGCGCAAGCGTCAGCGGCCTCTCAGCAGAAAATGGTGCGAGCTTTGGCATGAGAAAAAGTGGTCCAGGAATTCCGCAAAACGTAACGGTGGTCACCCTCCTAGGAAGATCGCGCGCGCTAGCACGCCGCTCCATCGACGATTCGGTCATACCGCCAGATGCTCGAGGGCTCCCACGCGGCTGTCTCGACTACCTCGCCGAGCAGCGAGAGTGTCGCTAGATAGAGCGCTGTCCCGGTCGCTCCCGCCACCTGGGCGCCGTACTGGGCGTCTCGGCGCTCTCGGCCGCGTGAGGAGAAGGACGACGCCTTAGCGGCCGCCATACACTGGTCCGCCTCGGGCCCGGGCGCCTCGGGTACGCCCCATGCAGCCTCTCGTGCCACCGCAGCCTCGAGCATTCTCAGAGGAAGACTCCAGAGGCCCGATGGCAGGCTGGCACTCTTCTCGAGGTTGGCCGCGGGCTGCCATAGCGTCGGTGACGTGCCGGGGAGCGGGGCCGTCGCGGCAGGCGGCAGCCGCCTCACCAGTGGCCACCCGCGCGAGGAGTAGCTCGTATGGAGCGCGGGTGAGAGCAGCTGGGCGCGACTCTCCATTCGATTCGCCGATGCCGTCGACACGTCGTCAAGCTCGTCTGTTGGTGCCCTGTACAGCCAGAGGGGGTAGGCTAGCACAGCGCCTTCTGCGGCTGCTGTGCTGTGGAAGCTCAAGGTGGCTTCCACAAAAGCTGGCGGCATCCAGATGAATTGGCGAACGATCGCCACCACCTCGATTGCAGGCGAGGGGGCACGTGTGCCGATGGCGCCCAGTACGGTGCCCATCGACGACTCCCCTGGTACCACCGACATGTCCTCTGTGCATGCCTTGGCCGCAAGCTTCCAGACCGACACGGCGCCCCACGGCGCCCGGCGCGGCGCCTCGACATGCTGCACGCGCTCCGCGAGGTCACCTGCCGCCTCGACCAGCCGCGCGACGGCCCTCTGCCGACTCTGGTGGAGACGGTCCAGGAGCACCATGCGAAAGGCTCGGCTTGATTGGACACGGGCGGCTTGCAAGGCGGCATCGACACCGCCCGGACGATCGAGTAGCACGATCCAACAAAGGCGCGCGGGCGGTGGCGGCACATTCTCCGTCGTAGTGATGGACGAGTTGGTGGCGGTGGGCGGTGAAGAGAGCGTGGCTGTCTCCTCCGCTGTGAACAGAGCGGTCTCCTCCGCTGTGAACAGAGCTGTCTCCTCCGCTGCTGCCTTCTCCTTCTGCTCCTTCTCCGCCTCCTCCTCCGCCTCTTCCTCCGCCTCCACAGCCACCGTTTGCCTACGTTTGTTTCTACGCCCCCCCTTCGCCTCGCACTCCCTAACATGGCAATCCCGCATCTGAGCCTCCAAATCGGCAACGCGTCGTTCGAGCGCGGCGAGGTCCCTTGCTTCCGACGCAACGAGCGCCTCGAGCTCGACTAAGCGCGCGGCCGCCGCCGCTGGCGACCCAGTTGCCATATTAGGCGACCCAGTTGCCGCCGCTGCTGCCCCCGCCGAGTCGGGCGCCGCTGCGGCAACCACGGCCGCCGAGTAGGTGCCCGGTACGGCGCTCGGATCGCCCTCCGACGACGGCAGCGCGGTACTGAGCGCTGTACCGAGCGCCGGCTGGAGATGGACCCTTCGCCCCCGTTGGAGTGGCGGTGGCGGCGATGGAGGCGGAGTGGGGGGCACGGGCGGCGGCGTCGTCGGCGGCGTCGTCGGCGCCGTCGCCGCCGTCGTCGTCGGTGCGTACCGTGCGAACGCTTCGATCCACCGCTGCGGCGCGTCCTGCTGGGCATACCTCCGCGCCGCCCACGCGCGCATCGCCTTGCGGTGCTGCTTGAGGTGCGGGTGGGTGCCGGCCGCGATCGCCGCCGCAAGCCACGCATGCATCAACGATTCGTCCCGGGCAACACTCGAATTCGAAGGCGGTGGGCCGAGGTCCCAGGTGCCGCATGTGTCGGGCAGTGCGCTCTCCAGGTGGCGCGTTGAGATGGGGATGGCGCCTGCCGCTTGCGCGCGCAGCAGTGAGCCCGCCTGCACCGCTGCCGGCCGCTCGACGGGAATCAAGTCGAAGGCGCAGCTCGCGAGCGAGATCGCAAGCTCGGCTCCGAAGAGCTCTGACGAAACCACGCTCACTGCGGCGCTCGGCGGCAGTCGCGTGGCGGCCTCACACGCCGCGGCACCGGCACGCCGCGCTTCCGCGGCCGCGGTGGCGGCGGTCACCTCCGAGCTCTCGGGATTCGTCACGGCGGCGGAGGTCACCTCCGAGCTCTCGGGATTCGTCAGGGCGCCCGCGATGGCGCCCTGGGCGCCGTTGGCGTCATCGTGGGCGTCACGAGTGGCGGAGGGTGCGTCGGCGACGGAGGCTGGTGATCGTGGCAGGGCAGCGGCGCAGGACAGAATGGTGAGAGTCGCCTTGACACGCGCCGCTTTGAGAGTACTCCACGCCTCGAGCAGCGCTGCCAGCCCCACCTCGGGCGGCTGGCTGTAGCAGTAGCGATGCGTCGAGCGTGCGCTGGTGCTCTTGCCCTTGCCTCTAGTGACGGCGGAGAGGAAGGCGCTATCAAGCAGTGCGGGGCGCGCCACCACATGCAGCGGCGCTGGGCCGCTGCCGCCCCTGCCGCCGCCGCCCGCCCCCCCGCCGCCGCCGACGCCGTCTCCGTGGCCGCCCTTGTCACTGCCCCCCTTTCCGGAGCGCGCCTTACCACCCTTGGCTCCTCGCTTGCCATCTTTGCCCTCGCCACTGCCCGCAGCAGCCTTGGCCGCCTCCACCTCAGCCGCCTCGAGCCTCCTTCTAACCGCCTCGAGCTTCGCATGCATCGCCGGCCGCAGCGCCTCATTCGGCGGTTCCATAGCGCTCATCACAGCGCTCTCACCGATGGGCAACCTACGCGTCGTGTCGAGCGGCTCCAAGATACCGTCGAGCGACCTAAGCGTCGTGTCGGGCGATCCCAGCAGCGCCGCCCCCGCCGCCGCCGCCGCCGCCGCTGCTGCCGCCGCTCGGATGGCGGCGACTCCCTCGTGGCGGCGCCACAGCCAGCGACTGTACACGGGTCCGCCGTCTGGGTCCATAGGGGCGGACCCTGCCGTCATCGCATCCACATACACCAGGGTGTGCGGCCCACGCGCCGACGCGAGCGTCGCATAGTCCACGATCGGCGACCACCAGGTACCGGTGGCGTCGACACCGACCTCAAGCTGCGGCGCACAGGCACAGACCTCGACAGCGACCCCGTACGTGCCGAGGGCCGCGGCGGTCGCACTGACATCCTGCAATGTGCCAAAGGGCGCAGGGCATCCGCACGTGTACTGCGCAGCGTCGGCGAGAGGCGTGGCAATTGTGCGCGCCGCGGTGGCGGCGGTAGATGTGGGCAGCGCCGAACAGCCGGGCCACGTAGGCGGTAGGAGCAAGACGACGAGTGGGCGTCCCGCCTGCCATGCGTCTCGGCGAGCGATGGAGACGGAGGAGCGGACGTCAGCAGAGGCGTCGATGGTGGAATCGTTGGAGGCGGGGGAGGCGGCGGAGGAGGCGGCGGAGGAGGAGGTGGCGGCGGAGGAGGCGGCGAAGGTGGAGGCGGCGGCGGCGGCCGTGGAAGCTTTGGCAGCCATTCCGGTAGCACTGACGCTTGCGGCAGCGACTTGGGCGGGCGTCGTCTCGTCTTTATCCGGCGATCCTCTGCCCGATGCCACGGCCAGCAGCGCCCGAGCACGCCGCGAGTGTTCCTGGGACTCCGTGTGACGGTTGAGGGAACTCATCACATGAGCCAAGTTCTCGCGATACGCAGCCTCCTGCGGTGGACCAGCAGCACAGCCGCTGTGCTCGATCTCGATGGCGGTGCGCAGCAGCCCGGCCGCCTCCTCGAGCAGCGCCCTCGAGCTGCCAGCGCCACCGCTGCTGCTACGGGCCACCACCTCTGCACGCCTCATGAGCAGGTGCGCTAGCCCGTTGTACTGATACGCAATCGGCTGCACGCGCAGACCCGCCCGCAGCAACGCTTCCGCCTCGCCAAACCTGCCTCGCAAAGTCAGCAGGTTGCCCAGGTTGTTGTACGCCATCCCGATGGGTGTGCGCATCCGCGGAGGCAGCGTCTCGTCGTCGCCTATGGCGATGGCTGTGCGGAAGGAATCCTCAGCAGCGGCCACAGCAGCCGCGTCGTCCACAGGCTCGCCAGCGATAGCCGCCGTCTGCAGCGGCGCGAACAGGCAGTTGGCGAGCTCAAAGTACGCACCGCCAAAGCGCGGCGCGATGCCGAGCGCCGCGCGAAGGCTGCGGAGTGCGCCATCACTGTCTCCGGCTCCATGCGCAAGCGAGGCGGCTTCAAACAACAGTGATGGATCACGAGAGCGAACCGCGTGCTTGTGACACGCCTCTGTGGGGCCATGGGTGACGCTGGTCATGAGCACCTACTGCCAGTATCGGATGGGCAAGCGCGGGCCGCTTGGACGTGAAGCGGAGCGTTCCACGTCACCATGTATCTTGTATCTTCGACGCGTCGTCGTGGTTCAACGTACCTGGTACCGTTCAAACACACCGGATGCCATACTTGGCGACTTCGCCATGGGCTAGTCGGCTTCCTCGTCTGCTTCCGCGTCCATGCACACTTCACGCGCACTCGTGTGGACCTCCAAAGTTGCCGGTACGGTACAGTACAGAACGATTGTATTCACGCGGCTTCGCCCGCGAGTGGGGCGAGGTGCGTGCGACGCCTTGGGGAGAGCGACCTGCAGGAGTGAGAGAGAAGAGGTGCGACAAAGGGGAGGCATGAGTACCTTGAGCAGCCAGCCCACTCATGCTCTCAGTGCAAGTGAGAGCGCGGGAGACGTCACACACTTTCATGCCGCAATCTTGACCACACGAACTAACTTGTCTGCGATGGTGGTCAGCCAATTACAACAGGCGCTGCCTGCCACCACATTGCTGCGAGTCCATGAAGCGAAGGCATGTACGGGATACCGCGATAACGGCATCGTTGCAGACAGGGCAAGCATGTGCGTCAAGCAGGCAAGCTGGGTGAATGCACAAGATATGTTCCGAGTTGCACTAGCCCACTTCAAGGCGCCATTACTGCGTTTCGAAGACGACGCTTGCCTTGCACCGTCTCTTCCGGCGCTTGCTGCGCGCAGCATAATCGTCGAAGGAGTGAACTTCATGCATCGATCAACGAACGTTGATCTTGCACTCCTAGGCTCATTTCGAGCTGTCATGGGGAAACAGCTCTCGACACATTACCATGAGCTCAGTCCCATCTCTGGGCGCCAACCAGGAAATCGTGGATGGCACGCTGTGCTATTCTCCACAAGATTCATGGAGAAATACACGAACCGTTCTTTTGCTGATTTCTGCCACTGGCCTGCCGAAAAGGAGGCAGCGATGCTACGCATGCCGGCAAGAGATCTCCATACTAGAGGATTCGAGGTGGACATTGACAGCTGCGTCGCAAAATTTGGCATCGGCAAGGAATTTCGAGGTGCAACGCGGTGTTTCCCTTTCTCCATGCTTGAGTGCACGACGTGCTGATGTGCGCCATGTGTGCTCGCGACCGTGTGCTTACGTGGAGGCAGCAATTGCACCGAACGTCACGCTATTTCAACAATGCAGCGAGGCGAAACGAGGGCAACGTTATGTGGTCGAATTCAGTCAATACAGTTCCGGGTTGAAGACGACTTGAAGAAAGCAAGCTAGCACACGAATATGCGTGTTTAATAACGCTAAAAAGACCGAACAGGGAGCCGAACGGGGGACACAACTAAAGACGCAACGCCTGACAGCTAAGATTAGACAGACCGCCGAGACCCCGTCCCTGGTCACTCTCCGTGCCGGTCGTAACTCCTGCCACTGCTGCGCGACGCGGCGACGGCGGCGTGCCGGTTCGCACATTGAATCTACGTAGTAAGAACCCAACCAACTCACCTACGCACGAGCACGGTCACCGCCAACCCCGGGTGCCCACACAGAATCACCGGTTGAGACGGCCGCCGTGACCCGTAACGCGTAACAGTGATTCGAACAACGAACAGTGAGCCGCATGGTGTGGTCGCGGTTCTGAGGTTGTTTGTCCTCACTGATCCGTGTGTCTGTCCCCCGTGTGTTCCGGCTCCCTCCGGTGTTTTTGAACATACCGGTACACCCTCCGACATGCACGCCTCCGCATTAACTCCTGATATCTGAACGTCCTACGAAACGACCAACGTACCACACATACTCACACATTATCACACATACTCATCGGAGGGTGTTTGATCAGCACTTCATAGCCATCGGTTACAATTCGTCACTCAAGAAGAGGTACCGGTACCGTCCGTGAGTGTCCCGGCTCCCCCCGGTGTCTTTTTACCGGTACCGCCCGCGGCGACGCTTGATTCTTTTTTCACACGAGCACCTCGCGCACATGGGTGGCCCATGCTATCTTCTCATCGAGGAGCCATTGCCTGCAGACGCTGTAGCACTTAGCCACGGCACCGACGCACAGGCACTTGGTGGACATGTGGCGTTGACGCCCGCTGTCGCGCCACGAAAGCGCATCAGTGGCCCTCCGTGCACTGATAACTTTCAAGTCGCCCAATTCCATTTCGACGGTGACACGTGGCAGTCTGTCGAGCAGTGCTATCAGGCATGCAAGTTTCTCAAAACTACGGCTCACGGTGCGAGCGGGCGTCAACGGATACAGCGGATGCTTCCTTTCGCTGGCGAGACAGACCACAACCATGGCATGCGCGTATGGCGCGAGGGTGCCAGGGCCGACCTGCGCTCGGATTGGGATGCTGTCAAGATCGAGGTGATGCTGCGTATTTGTCGAGCCAAGCTGCTCGCAAACGAAGATCTGCGTCGCGAGCTGCTCGGGACGGGTGACGTCCAGATCACCGGAGCTCCGTCGACCTCATGGACCGGACGAACAGGCAATGGCTACTCTTGGACGAGCTGGAATGGTCGGATCCAGACTCTCCTCCGCGAAGAGCTGCGCCAACAGGCGGCAGGCGATCCGCCTTCGGAACTGTACGCAAACCTGAGAAAGCAGTTCGATGAGTACATGGCCACCGAGGGGGGCAGCGAGCACCCTCTCCCTGGTGACTAAAAGCAGCCACGGTAAACCTATGCACTAAGGATCGAACGGAAGACGAGAGTGTTCGAGAGTGACAGAGGCCTCAGATCCTACTTTACTTCGCTTAAAGCGAGTAACTTTCAAAACTAAAACGAACTAGCCCGGCCCCTAACGCTCTCACCCATGTGTTTCAGGAGAGCGAGGATCAGAGGAGGTTCTTGTTCTGGCCTTCTTTTTCCTTTTGGTTCTTCTGAATGACTTGGTGGTATTGACGCCGCTGCCCCAGAGGTGGGGCTCGAGCTTTTTGAGCCGCTGGATGTGCTTTTCGAGCGCGGGGCGCAGCTGCTCGAAGGGCACGTTAAAGTCAGCGTTCCAGTAACACAGCCAATCGTCCTGTGGAATCTCCTTGGCGTTGGACGCGATCAATTTCTTCCGCTCCTTGGCGTTGTGTACAAAGCACTCGTGCTCGGCTGCGCGAAGGATAGTCCAGTTTGCAGGCAGCGTGATGGACGTGAAGTGGAGTGGCCGGCTGAACGATGGACCGGCATAGCGCGTCACCCAGCGCTTGTGCAGATCGAGCCAAGTGTGGGGCGCACCCTTCGCGAACCCTTCGTTGCGCAGCTCGATCACCGCCGAGCCTTGGCGCATATGGAGAGCATGCACGGTGTCCCCTCCCCACACGCACACGTAGGCGTCGGCCTCGCGCAAGCGCGCAATCTTGGCGGCCTGCGGGAGCGAGGCCGGCAGAAGCGAGCAGCGGAGTCGCGTGCCTTCGAGCTCGACGCCGTCGCAGGCCGCACTGAGCGCTGCATCGTTAGCTAGAAGACGTCGACCTGAGCGCGCCGCGATGAGCACGCGAAGCTCGCGCCGTGTCGAGCGCCGTGTGACGGGCGGCGGCGGCAAGGAGGCGGCGGCGGCGGCGATGTGTGCGGCGGCGGTAGGTGCGGCATCTGTGGCTGCTGCGGCGGCGACGGCGGCGGCAACTGCAATGGCAGCGCTGGCGGCGGTAGGTGCGGCGACATCCACAGCGGCGGCGGCGGCGTCAAGAGCTATAGTAGCGAGCCAACTGTCAACAGTCGACTCGGCGAAATTGGGCGCGCAGATGCGCACAGCCCGCCAGCAAGTGGACACGCACCGAGGCAGCAGAGGTTCATTGTCTCTCTCGATTCCACACAGTGAAACCGTCGCCGCTCGGAGAGGCGGCAGCAGCGTGGCGTGACGCATGCCCGAGAGCGCCAAGTGGCGCGGTGGCGTGCCGCGTCGCAGCATCTCGCCAAAAGGTAGCAGCGTGTTCGCGATCACGTCGCCATAGCCCTTTTCCCATCTCGGCCAGATCATGACGAGCTCGTCGTCGCCGCCTGCAGCGCCTGCATTGCCAGAGGCATTGCCCGACCCACCCGCAGGGTAGAGTGGCCAGCGCAAGCTGGCACTGGCGCGGTCAATCCAAAAAACGTCTGACTCAAGGTGGCGGAGCAGCTCGGACTTCAGTGGGTCCATGACAAACGTCTTGAGCCGATCGAGCCGCGTGCGCAGCTCTGCATGGGTGAGGCCGGCGACATGGAGCCGAAAGGGCCGCGAGTTTATCGGGTAGAGTTTCACGCCGATCACGTTGCTTCGTGGATCGTCGTACGCACCCTTTGATGTTAGTCTCGTAGGAAGCACCTCGAGGCATGCGTCGGGCAGTGCCCAGCAGCGGAAGCATGGAGGAGCGTCGTCCGTCGGCACAGGATGCGCATAGCCTGGCGAGAAGACGCCCGCTGCGGCCTCCTCGCGCCCGAGCAACTTCCCTGCGGCGGTTCTTCCGGGGCAAATCGGGTCGCTCATTCGCTGTGGTGAAGGTCACTCGTGGGCCAGTTCGCAGAGCCGGAAGCGCGAGCGTGCTCCGTCACTGGGCCAACTCAGGGTCGTGCTGTCCGAGGATAGGGACGACCACAAAAGGGACACAAGAGCTGTGAATCAGGTAGTCTCGAGATGTGATTTGCCTTCATGTGGGCACACATGTAAAGTGCGGTCAGTCGACCGCTGCCATCCGGGGATGGGCTTTTGTGATAGGTCTCGAGGGTCGTGAGAATACTGCCCAGTCGGGAAATGTGTGAAAAGCCATGTTGAAAAAGTGCTGTTCAGATCCTCCAGTTCTCAGTTGCGGTACCGGACGGTTGCACGGTCCGGTTCAAAGAGGGGAGCATGGACAAACAAAATTATAGTCGTCTTCGCCCGATATTGGCGCTTTGTGCGCGTCGGACTGCATTGTCGGACTGTCGACATCGGACCACGGACTGGAGCGGTCGGCCCCCGGTCCGTGCCGCGACCGACGAGCGGAACAGCGACGAACACTTGAATATTCGAAGTGGAAGGTCTGGAGGAGGCCCTCGGGCGGCTCGCCAAGGCCACGTCGTCGCGTTTCAGTTTGTTTCAGTCCCGGCAATTGAGTACCCGGCTGGAAGAGCTACAATTATAGCCCGACTCGCGCCGTGGCACTGAGATCCGCTCGCATAACTGTCGTGTGAAAGTCGTCCCCGCGGCGGCACGCGCAACCGACGATCATGACGCAACATGAACATCGCACATTGTATTCCGAAAGAACAGATCCTAATACACACAGAAGAACACTCTTGTAGGAGCAGCCTTTTGGCGAGCCATCAAGCTGCTGCACCTGGTGGCAGTGCCTGAAACTTCTCTAGCGGCTAGCGGCGGGTGTCTGCACGCCGGAGGAGGTGCCGAACGTGGGCGGAGCCGCCTTCTTCATGTCAGCGGTCACCGGGAACTCGGCGGCCTCACGCATCTGGTCGGCGCCGATGGGCGAGAACGACACACCCGGCTCAGTGTTATAGAGAATGCCGTTGCCACCCGCGACCACGAGCGCCGCGACGATACCGACCGCGTAAAGGACACCGCGGTTTGCCTGGTTGGAGTCCGCAGCGGCCGACTCCTTGACCAACTTGGCGCGAACGCCCGGAGAGAGGGCCTTATTCTGCTTCAACGTGCGCTCCTGAAACTTCTTGGGCTCGGAGAGTGGCGTCTCATCCTCCTGTGAGTGCACACAGCCATGGTTAGCAGAGTGCACAACGGGCCAATCCAGTACCGACAGAGGCGGGCGCGCGCACGAAGAAGCTGCCCTTGCCGATGTTGTCGAAGATGCCCATCGTTGGGGCCATCATCGTGCGTGCGGACGACATGAACGAAGGGCCGGTCGCGGTGGGCATGAACGCCGAGGCGCCGCCGAGCAGCATGATGATAAAAGACGGCGTCATAGTGAAGACTGGGTTCTTGGCGAATCTCCGTCCCGAAAATGAGGACTTTCGTGTAAACTGCCTACAATGTATTCGTCTTCACGTTCACGTTAAATTGCCATCTCGGCAAGACGCACGACCACAGGTCCCGTGGAGACAATGTATTCGTCTTACAGCTTTTGAACTCCAATATTTTTGTGCCGACCGGACCTAGCTGTGCCTGCTGAGCTTCCATTAACTGCATTGCCTCAGTCCCTCAGGCTGGCAGCGCAACCGGCGGTCGTTCGGGTGCGAAAGGCCTGGCGACCGGTGTGCTGGCAAAAGGCGTAGCGGGCGCGATCGCGGCTGCGGGCAACGCGACGGGCAGCGGGGCGGCTGGCGCCATGGTGGGCGCCTCCACGGCGCCGAGACTCGCCTCGAGCGCCGCATGCATCGATGCAATCTCCTGCACTGACTGACGGCACAGCAGCACGGCCTGTATCGTCTCACGCCCCTCGACATGCAGAGAGTAGCGCAGTCGGCGTGCATCCGCCTCGGCCTCGGACAGGCGCGAGACGCCGCGCGTGTCCGCCGCATCCACCTCCGCAGCGAGCTCCGCCACGTGTTCCTTAGTGCGCCCTAACTCGGCACTGAGCGCCTCTACCGCATGCTCCGCTCGATCTGCGGCCTGCTCGGCGCGGCTCGCGCGGCTCTCGGCTTCATCGCGGCCCCTGCCGGCACGGCTCGCGCGCTCGTCTGCCTCCGCGCACTGCTGCAGCGCCTCAGCGGCGCGAGTGCTCGCCTCGGTTAACCGAGCTTCGAGCTCCGCGACCCGACGCTCCGCTGCTGCAGCTCGTGCCATAGCCATCGCTATCGTCGCCGCCACCTGTTCACTTTCGGCTCCGTTCGCCTCGGTAGCGGCCTCGGCCCTGGCCGCCGCCGCCTGTGACTCGGCCTCTGCCTCGGCCCGCGCCTCGGCCCGCGCCATCGGCACCGCTTTAGCCAACGCCTCCTCCACAGCCCAAGCGACCGCCTGCGCCTGATGCGCCTCCGCCTCCGCCTCCGCTAAGGCCTCGGCCTCCGCGACCGCCTCCGCGACCGCCGCTTCCGTCGCGGCCGCCGCCTCCTCCTTGGCAGCTGCCACCGCCGCCGCCACCGCCGTCGCCACCGCCGCCGCCGTCGCCACCGCTGCTGCCTTCACATCCGCTCCCCCAACCGAAGTGGTCGCCGCCGTTGCCTGCTCTGCCCTCGCTTGCTCGGCCGCGGCCTTGGCCTCTGCCCGCGCCTCCTTAACCTTCTCTGCCGCCCACGACTTCGCCTTCGCCGTCGCAGCCTCCGCCTTCGCCGCCGCAGCCTCCGCTGCCGCCGCCCTTTCCTCCGCTGCCGCCGTTGCCGCCTTCGCCTCGTTTACCTGCTGCACGAGGATTGCGAGCTCCAACGCGGAGTCGCCAGCACCGGTTGCGGGCGCCGTTGGCGGCTTGGCGCGTAACACGAGCAGCTCGGCGTTCAGCGCACTCGCTCGCTGCCGCTCAGCCTCGTACGCTGCCTGCGACGCGCTCAGGCGCTCTTCGGCGGCCTCTGCCCGCTGCAGCGCGTCCTCGAGCATGGCCTCCAGCTCCGCGTGGCGGGCCGATGGCTGAGCTATCGGTGGCGCCAGGCCACTTGCGGCAGCAGCGGGCGTCGCCGGCGTTTGTGGCGGCGCTGGCCGCCTGGCGGCAAAGCTCGTGTATCCCACACGCGCCGTGCCACCTTGGGTGTAAGCCTCCTGCTCGTCCTCGTCCTCCTCTCCGCTGCCTACGTCGGGCGTGTCGGTGAGCCCGATGCTCGCACGCTGGTCCACTGCTTGCAAGAGGTTCTCAGCACGGCCTGCTATGGTCGTGGCGATGTCGGTGGCCTCTTCGAGCCGCCGTGCGATTGAGCCGAGGGAGAACATCGCGGAAAAACAAAACTCTTCATATGAAAACACACAATACGTAAACGGCACAACACTCTTCACAGTGACAGATTCGAGAGTCATGAATACAGTGACCCTTCATGACTCAAATTCGTGAAATCGTTGATGTCGACGCCACATCAAAGATTCTCGCTTCATGGCGTGGTGTTTTCACAGCGTCCCGCCGCGAGTGCGTGGTGTTTTCGCGGCGGCGCAAGGATCGCCGGGCCGAAGCAGATGCACGGCATAGCCTGTGTGCTGCTGCTCACGATCACGCGATCGGCCGTGGCCTTGGCACGAACACGCGCCGTTCTCTTCCAGACCAACTTCGACCTCCGCCGTGCGTCTGGCGCGCTGCGCGATTTCCCTCGTGCGTTCAGCAATTGGGGCGTGGCCGAGTGGAAGCAATTTGGCCTGCCACCGCTCCGTCTTTCAGTGCAGAGCGCTCAACCAGACGGAGAGGACTCTGCCGGCGGCGCCCGCATCATCTATTACGAGGGTGATCGCGGCCTCGAAGAAAGCGGAGGCATCGAGTTCGTGGCGGTACAAACTGCACGTGACCTTCTACAGCCGTGGGGATCTCCGGGTGTCATCATGCGGCCATTACCAGGAGGCGGCGGCAAGCCTCACGAGGACGTCATGTTTGCGCAGCTCCTGCGCGAATGCAATGGCGGTCTTCTGTCGCAGTGCGGCACGCCACTGCCACGACCTTTCCTCGTGAACCCTGCCACGCGAAGCACGCTCGGCCGCATTGCTGGAGCCTGTGCGTACGACAAAACCGTTCGGAAGCGTTACTAGACGCTGCAGTAGCATAGGCCTTAGAGCTCACAGACTCACAAAAAACGAGGAAAGTGCTGGAGGTCGCTGCCGCGGACAAGTGCGAAGTGGCGAACTCAAGAGTCACGGAACAAATGTCTACGATTCGTGCGTTCGGGCGATGATACAGACGGCTAGAGCGCCCGCAAGTCGATTCAGTCGCTGACGTAGAAACTAACTTTTTACAGGCTCCAGTGTGCATCATGGTCGTTCCTTCCGCCCGCGCCGCGTTCCTTGCTACCTCCACCAGGTGGCGCCTCTCGCGCGCGCGCGCACCGCGCGTCGCGGCGGCGGCCCTCGAGCGGACGCACTCAACCACGCGGCGCGACCGCCACTCCGGTGTCCGGACACACGCAAGTAGTTACTGTATGTTTAAGGGAGGCGACGCCGAGCTCGAGCAGCCGGGGTCTGAGAGGAGCCCAGACAGTTGCACTGCCTGTTCGGCGATTGTGCCTATATCCTGGCCCGTCATCTGTGCTATAACTGCTCGCGTGAAGCGTGCATCATCGTCGAGTCCATGCTTTTCGAAAAAATCGAGCAAGCTTCGCTCGCGCTGCTCCAGGTCGACTGGCTGCGAATAGATCTTGGAATCATCAAGTGTCGAGGCGAGCTTGCGCAGATCAACTGGGCACATTGCAAAGGGGCGCCTCTCTGACTCATCGAGGTGGTTGGAGCCGTTCATGATGCACAGAGCAAAAACGCAGTGCTTCACACCAAACAGGTGGAACGCCTCGTGTACCAGCACCATACCACAGCGCTTCAGGAACCTGGCAGGCGATGGGCTATCATCAGCGTAGCGGGCGAAGGAAAAAATCCCGACACCTTTATCGAGCTGAGCCTGGCCGAACAGGAACTGGAAGCCCTTTTGTGTGTCACATATGTCTTCCATAGTGTAGCAGATTACAGCAAAGGCGTCTCGCAGCTCGCGCTTCCTGGCGTATGCGAGTTCATGTGCGCTTGAAGTCTCAATCTGAGCCCCGTATCCGCATCCTTCCTCATTTCGGAGGAGCGCTTTCGTTTCCGCTTTGCATTGCTTGAGTGGGGATACCTCTAGCAGCAGCCACCGCGACAAGAGATCGGAGAGAACTTCCATAGATGGTGCTTTCAAGCAATCACCCAAGGGCATCAGGTAAACTCGCCGCTGCGTCCTTGAAGGGAAGGAGCGGTGCGGTCCCGGTGCCAGAAAGCGCTTGAAAGTCTGCCCAGAACGATCAATCTCGCCAGGCGCACCATGGCCAAGCCAGTCCCATGGTTCCGCAGGAGGCAACGGGTCAAAGCATTCCCAACACCGCTGCAGCTGTCCAGGGTTTTCTCCAAGAGCTTTCGAGCGCATCGTTGCGTCGCAGGGAGGTACGTAGCGCTTTCGCGGCATCAAGGACACGCGCGCGCCGTTTGTGATGCGAAGGCCCAACGTCCGCTCGATGCGCGTCCGTCCGCCCCCGTACTCGTCCGTGCGGAGGTCGCGCTCGTCACAGCGCGGCTCGGGGTCCTTGAGGGGGTTAAGCAAGCAAGCAAGTGTGAGGTCAGCATGTCCCGGTGAGCGTTAGCTGTCTGGGCATACATTCCATCCTCTCCGCCCACCCCTTCCTACACAGGGGTACACACAACACGGGTACTCCGTTGCGCTTGTTTAGGTACTTGTGTTGTTTCGACTAAATAGCTTGTTTGCTTGAGTGGGCGTGAGTCCCCCCGACTTATTTCGTTGTTCCAGTACTGCTCTGATGCCCGTGTCATTTTGAAATGTTTTTTTTTCTGTGACGAAATCACGAAGAAACGATCTATGTATGACAGCGTCGCGACGACGCCTCCAAAGCCCCCAGGAAGCGGACGGCTTTGGCTCCTTGTTTCTATCGCAGCAAGGGGCCATGGCGGCGGTCTCGGTGGATGCTGAGCAACTGGAGCTCGACGAGCTGCACAAATTGCTCTTTTCTGGCCAGAGGAGTGCCCGGGGCTCCACGGTTCCCGTCGGGTTGTTTGTGAAGTACGAGGTCTCGATTGAAAACCGGAACAAGGCTGAGCAAGCTCGCAAGGAACGGGAGCATCGCGATCAGATACGGATGGAGAAGGCCAAGGCGCAATACCAGGAGACGCAAGATAGGCGTAACAAGGTGCGCGGCAAGAATGCCGGCGCCATGCGTGAGCTGAACGAGCGCAACCTGGAGCAGGGCCAGCAGATCCGGGCGCATAAGCAGGCATGGGAGGAAATCCGCCAGCGGGATCGTCAGAAGTTTTTGGAGGAGAATAAGCTCAAGTGCGAGAAGGGTCGGGCTAACGATGCCCGCTTAGATGCGCTCGAGGAGGCCAACGACGAGGCGGAGCGCCGCGAGGCCACGGCAGCACGCCAGAACCGAATGGTTGCGGCGCAGACCTTCAAGGTCAATCTGATTCAGGCGAAGAAGGATCGAGTGGCGATCGTGCGTGAGGGGCAGCGTGCCTTCTCGTCCCGGCTTGCCGAGGTGGGACAGGCCAATGCCGAGGCCGTGAAGGAGTGCCGATTAGCGTATCTCAAGGGCGAAGAACAGAAGAAGCGTGACGAGGCCCAGCGGCTTCGCAAGGTGGCGCAGAGCCGCGCTCGAATCGTCGAGAGCCACGCGGCCTGTGCTCGCGCCAAGGAGGAGATGCTGCTTAAGAAGCAGATTGAGGTGCAGCAGATTGACCGGATGGCTGAGATCACGATCGCAGCTGCGAAGAGTGACCTGCTGCGCCAGAACCAGATGAAGCGGCAGGAGCAGTTTGCCAGCCGCTACGTCACGCAGACGGCCGCAGCGAGCTTCGACAGCTCCACCTTCCGCCACTATTATATGATGGACAAGGACGCAGAGAAGGCCATCGCGCAAGCGAACGCCCGCCTCTTCCACAGCGTCAAGACGATGAAGTCGAGGACGGACGACTTCATCGGCGACGACGAGGCCGGCTTGGCGCGCGCCAAGGCACGGGAAGCGAGCGAGGCGCGCCGGAAGGCTCTTGCCCTGAAGATTGCCAAGCAGAACCAGGAGCTGCAGGAGCGTCTCGCTCTGGTCAAGGCGGTGACTGACACCGACGTGACGGACGATGATGGGGGCGCCGTCCAGGCGGCCAGCGAAAAGGCTGCGGCGGATTCGAAGGCGCGCCGTAAGGCGGAAGCCGAAAAGATCGCCAAGCATGCTGCGGACATGAAGGCGAAGATTAAGAATATCGCGGCGAGGACAGACGACGACCTCACTGACGAGGCGGTCTTTGACGCCGGAAAGCAGATGGCGGCCGATCTGGAAGCAAAGAAGGGTGCCAAGGCAGAGGCATTATCCAAGGCGAATGCAGCGCAAAAGGAGCGTCTTTCAAAGGTCGCTGCGGTCACGGATGACGATATCAGCGACGAGAAGGCATGGGAGGCGCGAGCGAAGTTAGGCGACGAATCAGAGGAGCGCAGGGAAGCTGAGGCGAAGAAGCTTGCCGAGGAGAATGCCGAGTACAGGGCACTCATCGAGGGCGCGACGGCCAAGGTTGACGTTGATATCACCGACGAGCCGGCAGGCATGGCCCGCAAAGTAGCCTGAATTACAATGAGATTGCATAGTCATATTGAGGCGTGAATGTGAGCCGTGCTGTCGTATGTGCTCCCTCTTGATGTGAAAGTGTGTCCCCTCCTGAGTGTCCTGTGACGTGCGATGGTCTAGTGCGGTCCACCGATTGTCTTGACTCGTGTTTGTGGTTAGCATATCTACACTACGAGTACATGTAGCGGCTCCTTTGCCTTTGAGTTGAGTTGAGTTGCCTTGACTTGTGCTTTGCCGAGATGGCAAATTAACGTGAACGTGAACTTGTGCTTCCGGGGGTACGATTACGGGTTTTCACGGCGCCAGCACGTGCGGCGCGCGCAACAGAGCCGACGAGTGGGGCAAGCGGG